>JAAUYL010004304.1_pt1 | contig 20190 bp, 17 predicted proteins | sample 7278011 | NCBI WGS metagenome assembly JAAUYL01 (sample SAMN14350225, study PRJNA611818) | marine sediment metagenome | isolation source: surface marine sediment (1.8m) | place: French Polynesia: Moorea | collected 2018-08
ATATGGGCAGCCATAACTCTGAATAATATTGGTCTTGTCTACGATACTTTAGAAGAAAAACAAACTGCACTAGATTACTTCAACCAATCTCTAGACTTGTTCAAAAAAATGAAAAGTATTTTAGGGGAAGCTATGACTCTAAATAATATTGGTCTTGTCTACGATACTTTAGGAAAAAAACAAACTGCACTAGATTACTTCAACCAATCCCTAGACTGATCGCAAAAAATCCAAGATCAAGAAAGTATTGCCAATACTCTTTATAATTTAGCCGTTCTCAAATACAACCAAGGTAACTTAAATGAAGCATTAACAAAAATCGAATCAGCTATCAAAATTATTGAAGAACTTTATACACAAATGAGCGCTACTAACCTCTCTATATCCTATTTCACTACAGTTCAAAAATACTATCAATTTTACATAGACTTATTAATTAAGCTTCACAAACAAAACCCCAATCAAGACTATGATATTAAAGCTTATGAAGTGAGGGAAAAACTCAAAAATAGACAGACAAATTTAACCATAAGTCGGTAGGTGTAAATAAACCTTATATTATGTCTGGTTGAATAGAAGAGTCTAGTAGGGTGCGTTAGCGGAGCGTAACGCACCGAACATTATGGGAGAAGCGGTGCGTTACGACGGATTCTAAATCTTTTTCATAGTCTAGATTTAAGCCGTCTAACGCACCCTACAATTTTACTCCCTAACCCACAGTTTTAGCTGTGTCTGTCTACTACTAAACGCACCGAAAATTATGGGAGAAGCGGTGCGTTACGACGGATTCTGAATCTTTTTCATAGTCTAGATTTAAGCCGTCTAACGCACCCTACAATTTTGCTACTAAACTTATCAACTCAGCAGATAAATAGGAGCGATCGCCAAAATTATCCATAATCATCAACACAATTTAACCGCAAAAAATTATGATAATTATCTCTCAGCAACCGCCCCCATTTTCCAAACTATTCCTAACTTTAAAAATCTACAGTTAAAGGCGCTCTCGGAAAAGGAATCACATCTCGAATATTCCCCATTCCTGTCATAAACTGCACCACTCTTTCAAATCCCAAACCAAACCCTGCATGAGGCACAGTACCATACCTACGCAAATCCAAATACCACCATAATTCCTCTTTATTCATCTCCTGTTCATCTATCCTTTTTTCCAAAATATCTAAACGTTCTTCCCTCTGAGAACCTCCAATAATTTCTCCTACTTTCGGCACCAAAACATCCATTGCTCTAACCGTCTTACCATCATCATTTAACCGCATATAAAAAGCCTTAATTTTTGCTGGATAATCAGTCACAATCACAGGTTTCTTAAACAACTCCTCACACAAATAACGTTCATGTTCCGACTGTAAATCTAAACCCCACTCTACCGGATATTCAAACTTTTTATCCGCCTTTTCCAACAAAGAAACAGCTTCTGTATAACTAATCCTTTCAAAACTATTATTAATAATCGTATCTGCCGTTTCCAAAACTGTTTTATCAATCCGTTTATTGAAAAATTCCATATCCTCCGGGCAACTTTCCAAAACAGACTTAAAAATATGTTTCAAAAATTCCTCCGCCAAATCCATATCCCCTTCCAAATCACAAAAAGCCATCTCCGGTTCAATCATCCAAAACTCAGCTAAATGTCGAGAAGTATTAGAATTTTCTGCTCGAAAAGTCGGACCAAACGTATAAACATTACTAAAAGCAGTTGCCATAATTTCCGCTTCTAACTGCCCACTAACTGTTAGAAAAGCAGACTTCCCAAAAAAGTCTTGACTAAAATCAATATCTTGTTTTTCTGTCAGAGGAATTTTCTTTAAATCTAAATTAGTAACAGTAAACATTTCTCCCGCACCCTCACAGTCACTAGCAGTAATAATAGGAGTATGAACCCACAAAAAACCTCGTTCTTGAAAAAATTGATGAACAGCATTAGCACAAGCATTTCTCACTCGAAAAACTGCCCCATAAGTATTAGTACGCCCTCGCAAATGTGCAATAGTGCGGAGAAACTCAAAAGAGTGACGTTTTTTCTGCAAAGGATATGTTTCAGGATCGGCATCACCATAAGCAGTAACGCTTTCTGCCTTAAGTTCAATTCTTTGTCCCTTTGCTGGGGACTCTACCAAGATACCGCTCACTTCTATTGAGGCGCCTGTATTCATCTGCTGCAAACTTTCCTGATAATTTGGTATATCTGGATTTAATACTACTTGCAGGTTAGCTAAAGATGAACCGTCATTAACTTCTACAAAAGCAAATTCTTTCAACTCTCGCTTAGTGCGTACCCACCCTTGAATTGTTACCTTAGCATCAGGTTTACCGCTTCTTAATATTTCGGCAATTCGTTGCTTTGTCATTTCTTTAATCCTACAGACTTACTATTTTGATTGATTTTTGGTAGTATATAAGATTTAGCATAAACTATCAATCAAATAAAGTTTTTCTTTGTCAAAAAAAGCCCTAGAAATTGGCATTTTTTTGCCATTCCTAGAGCTTCAGCCATATTCAAAAGACTTCTTGCAGAAGTCAGGGAATAGGGAATAGGGAGATGAAATTATTTATTTCAGCTCTTAAATTAATTTAATTAAAAATTTTGCAAGAGGTCTAAAAAAACCTAAATTTTTAACTCTTCCAACTATCACTATGTTTGAGTCTTAACAGCAGAAATGAAGCGATCGCGACCGACGCATGGTTTCCCAAGAATTGCTGTTGCCAAGAATTCAGTTGATTAGTCATCTACGATTTTTTAGCAAACAACCGCATTTGTGCGGTCTTTGACTTACAGTCGATGGAGATTCTTCAATGTCTTTATAAATGTCGGTCTGCCAGAATCTCCAAAGCGCGATCCGAACATCCCATTAACCACAAGTCTGACATCCCCGTTTTGTCCCCCAATAAAATTCGCCGCCGACACCGGAACGTTTCTTCCTCTAAATAAGCACCCAATAAAATTCGTTGTAGATTAGGGTTCCAAATACCAGTTCGCCCGTGAAGGACTCGCCAGTTATCAACCACTAATACTTGTCCTGGAGTTAACAAAAATTCCGTACTATATTCAGGGTCTTGCAACAATTGAGAAAATCTCTTATAGGCTGCCAAGAGGTCGTGAATTTTATCGTAAGAAACCTCCAGGGGTACTCGTGTATTGTGGTTGTACTTAATCTGATACACCTCCCCATTTTCATCCAAATTAATGACATGGTTGTGCCGATAAGCATCCCATTCGTACTTACGGGCACTAGATTCATGTTCGCCCAGTTTCTCTTCCACCGAAAGCCGCTTACGACCTGCGGGGATATATTCCGTAGTTAGCAATTCAAAAAACCACGGATTTTCTGTTTTGATAACCTCTGCCAGTTTGAAACCGTCAACGACCGTAGAATAAGCCTGGCGATCGCCATCTGGGTTCTCGTAGAGGAGGCATTCGAGAAATTGCAGCCCGGTAGGAATATCATAAGCGGTAACATCCGTATGATTTCTTAAAGTTCCCACTTGATAGGAATGTTGGATAGCCTGAGCTTTTTTATTGCTCCTATCCATCGCAAACACGTTGGTAGGATGGTATCGTTGCCGGAGCGGGCCTACTCGTTCTATCAATGCCCGAAAGCTCTCTTCGTTTTTCGGGGCATCGTCAATTATTGCCACTCCCATATCGACTATTTTATTAAGGAACGACAATAATACTCCATCATCGTTCATCACCTCATAGCAATCAAAATGAGACACCGACACAGACGAGTCCCACAGTTGAGGTTTGCGGCGTTGCTTCAGGGCTGGGTCGTTTTGGCAGTGAACCCGCAGCCACGAGGCATCAAAGACACTTTGATGACCTGCTTGGTCGCCACCCCAAATAATATCTAAATTGCCTTCGCGATCGAGCTTGACCTCTTCGGGAGTTTGGTTTAAAGGCATTTTTAGCACATCGTGTCCACTGTTGATGCTCAAAGTATCTCGGTGAAAGAATTTAGGAGACCGACAGCTATCTAAAAGCCAAAGGTTATGATAAAAACTTTCGTGACCGTCTTTCCAAGTAATGTTGACACCGTTGTCCGTTGTTACCACTGATTCTATGCGAAAAGCAGGTTTAAGTTGCTGCAATGCTGCTGTCATGTTACACCTCAATATTATTCTAAATAGATTACTTAAACGTTAATCCTTATTATCGCTATTTTTCCTGGTGAGATTGAAGCCCCTAACGCTATCCCCAATTTTCAGCAAACGATTTTGCCAATCTGAAAGCTCTAAATAGCTAAGATGCTTCGTATTGATACAAGGCGTCCAAAATCCTCCAATAATTGTTGGATCGTCAAATGCCAACAAACCCGATTCCCTGATTTGTTGCCCTGCGGGAGTTCCCACAATAGGACTGACTGAATAGGGTCTCACTCTAAAAATCAGTTTGGGATTTATTGCCTTTAGCTCTTGGTAGAGAGTAGATAGAGCCTCCTCAAGGCGACGCAAACTTTCATGGCTATCGTCGGGAAACCCAATAATTACACCATAGCCAATTAACGGCACTCCTGCGCGGACGATCGCTCGCATCATGTTGCAATGCTCTTTCCAGGGCATCAGCTTATAATAAGCTTCCTTACCTTCTACCGGACGTTCCGCAGGAATAAAGGCATGATAGCAGCCTACTTTACCGTCCCAACCCCAAATTGCTCTTACCAGTTCATCATCAGGAGTCATATCCCCATCAGGACGAATACCTCGGCCCAAGGTAGCCTTCTTCAGTTCGACACCATTCACCCAAGCAAAGGGAATTTCCCGCTCTCGCAGTCCGTTGAGAATATCCAGAATTTCCTGACGTCCGCCTTCAAATAAGAGCCGTCCCAGAAATTGGTCTGATTGGCTTTGAACGCCACGGGACCCAGCTTCCTTCTGAAGTTCAAACCACTTGAGGGTTCTTTGTGGTGACATACGCAGATATCCCAAACGATAACTTGGCGTCTGACAAAAGTCGCACTTGCGATCGCAGCCTATATCTGCAAACACGGAACCTTGAGGATCCAATCGCACGGTGTTATAGGAAAGTCCAATCCCAAAGCATTCCTTCACGACATCTAAAGATGGCAGTGGCCAATCTTCGGGATGCAATCCGGGAAAGCGTTTTCGGTATTCAGTACCGTCAGGGAAGAGGACACCCGATAGTTCGTCTCGCTCTGGTTTTTCCAGTACGCGATCGAATATAGGCCAATTTGCTCCCCCAGATTTATCTTTAACAACTGCTGCTGCGCCTGCTTTAAAATAGGCATCCGGCGCGGCAATAGCATCAGACCCTCCAACCACTACAGGCTTTCCCGTGCTAGCCAAATATTTGACGGTCAGACAAGCTGCCTCGCGCTGACGAGTAAAGTTCATCGTCACCCCCCAAGCATCGCAAGCATCAGGGTCAACACTGGTAATTTTTCGCCCAACCAGAACTTTTTTCAGCGTTTGACCGCCCCACTCAACTTCACCGTATTCTTCTTCATCGTCTCCCTCTAAGAGGTTCACCAGTCTAGCATCAAATCCACCCGCACGCAAGTTAGAGATGAGAATTTGCTTGCTAATCAAAGGCAATCTCTCTCGGTAACCGATTCCATCATTTGCTCCGCGTACCTGGACTTCTGGGACTTCAACTAATCCTATTGTTGGAACTTTTTTCATTTGTTTTCACCTTGCTAAAGTTAACCTTCATCTAGTTTAAGCAGTCATGCGTTCTGCCAGAATTTCTAAAGCGCGGTCTGAACATCCCATTAACCACATATCCGGCATCCCACTTTTTTTCCCGAGCAACAGTCGCCGTCGGCTGCGGAATGTTTCTGGCTTCATATACGCTCCCAGTAAAACTCGTCGCAGTTGGGGATTCCGAATACCCGTCCGTCCGTGGAGCAGTCGCCAGTTATCGTTAACTAATACCTGTCCGGGAGCTATAAGAAATTCGGCATTATACTCTGGAGATTGAGCTAATGCTGTAAATGCTTGGTAGGCGGCATACAAATCTTGAATTTTATCCGGGGAAACATCGAGCGGCACCCGGTCTTTTTCATTGTGACGAATCTGGTAAACTTCGCCATTTTTATCCAAATTAATGACGTGCTGGCGATAATAGATTTCCCATTGGTATTTTTTAGTTCCTTTTTCCTTATCAGATACTTTTTCCTCTACACCCAGCCGTCTGCGACCTGTTGGTATATACTCTTGGGTGAGTAACTCGAAATATTTTGGCTGCTGAATCCTCAGAACTTCAGCAATTTTGAAACCATCTACCAGAGTGGAATATCCTTGTCTGTCATTGTCAGGATTTTCGTATTCAATACATCCGAGAAATTGAAGTCTGGGAGGAACCTTGTAGGAGACGTGATCGGTATGATTGGGCAACTGTTTCAGGTACTTATAGGCATGGTGAATCTTCCCCGCAAGTTGGTCGGCTGTATCTAAAGTATAGATATCAGTAGGATGATATCGTTGCTGAATCGGTCCGACGCGCTCTACTAATGCCTGAAATGCTTCTCTCGTTTTGGGAAAGCCGTCAATAATTACCATTCCCACATCCAGCATTTTATCCAACCAATGCAGTAGCGTTTCATCGTCCCTCATCACTTCCTGGTAATCGAAGTATGGGATGGACAGGGATGAGTCCCACAGTTGGGGTTTTCGTCGGTGTTTGAGAACGGGATCTTTTTGACAGTGAACTCGCAGCCAAGATGGATCGTAGACGCTATGATGTCCGGGTTCTTCACCACCCCAAATGATATCTAAATTTCCGTCGCGGTCTATTTTGACCGTTTCAGTTATCGGATTTAGTGGCATTTTCAGGGGGTCGTGTCCTTCTCCTTCTCCACTGTTAAGGCTTAATGTGTCTGGTTGGAAACATTTGGGAGAGTGGCAAGTGTCGCGCAGCCAGAGGTTATGATAAAAGCTTTCGTGACCATCTTTCCAAGTAATTTGCACCCCGTTATCGACGGTGGTAACCGATTGGATGCGAAAAGCCGATTTGAGTTGCTGAACTAATGTGACCATATTTACTCCTTTTATTGATAAGATAAATAGAATAGAGCGGTTTAACCGTCTTGCGGTTGATCTAGGGGAATTTTTAACCAAGTATTATGCTCTTTGGTTAAGACACAATCAATTGTTGCATAAATACTGCCTTGTTTTCTCTGATAAACAACTTCTTTTTCTGAAAGTGATATTGGATTTGTGTGCCAGACTCCAGGATGTATTGAAATGCCACAGCTACTATCTGAATAAAGAGCTACAAAGTCTTCAGGCTTGACATCTTCTTTAGGAGGAGCCAACAGATATATACTCGGTTCACCATTTTTAGGCATAAACGCTTCTCCTGCATCTAGATGGGCACTCAGCCAGTTTACCAGAAGATATTTAGAGTTACTTTCTGGTTCGGATATAATCTTACCCGCAGGACCACCGCGAGCATTCTGATGACCGGCAGAAAATATGGTCGAACCCTTCCAATAGACTCTGAACTGCTCTTCAATAACAGTACCGCAACCCCCCTTGGAAATTAGAGGTCGTTTTCCTGAAGTAGGCCATTTGCATAACTCTATTTTCGCATTTTCAAAATCCGTGAATACAACCCCTAACCCCAGAGCATTTTGGGAATTCAACCTTTTTAAGGGAACATCATAGTAATTAACTGTGGTCGCCATTTTTTCTTGAATTTAATTAAGAATTGAACTGTTATATCAATTAACAATTATAGCAATTATTGAATCGGTGAGGTACAGTTTTTTTATCCCCCCCAGCCCCCCTTTGAAAGGGGGGAGAAGAACTCAAAGTCCCCCCTTTCAAAGGGGGGATTTAGGGGGGATTTAGTTCAGTTCGATATGCGTACCTCATAGTTTTGAAAAAGGCTATAACAATTAACAATTGGGTTAAAGGCGTAAAACCATTGATTTTACTTGCTTTGCTTTTTTGATCCTCTTGTTTTTACCCGCGGTCATTTATTGCGATTTGATATTAATGGAAAGTTCGATCCCACTTGCCAACTAAATTGACGGCAAATGGCTGAGGAAAATACTGCTCAAAAATCCTGTAGTAAAGTAATTCCTCCTTACTTTTTATGGGGTCTCCCCGAAAGCGTGCCTGATCGAAATCTTGGTCAGAAATGGTAGCCTCAGCGCGAGCTGCTAAAACTTGAGAGGAAGCAGAACCATGAGCAAATTCCATCTTCTCTCGCCAAACTATTTCTGGGGGTAAATAGTCTTCAAAAGCTTTACGGAGCAACCATTTTTCAATGCCAAAGTTCTGGTGAAGCTTAAGGTTAGGATTTATAGTCAGTGCCATTTCCACAAAGTCTATATCTAGAAAAGGAACTCTTGCTTCTAAACCATGAGCCATTGTCAGTCTGTCTAATTTTTGCAAGTTGAGATTATGTAATCCTTTAATCCGATATACCAATTCTTGATTTAACGTCTTGCCATCATTGTAATCAGCTAGATAACTATAGCCAGCAAACAACTCATCTGATGCGTCTCCTCCGAGAACTACTTTGACATATTGGCTAGCAAGATGAGATAGCAAGTAGGTAGGTACGCAACTTCTTAACCAAGCGGCATCATAGGATTCAAAGTGGTAAATTACCTCGGGTAGAACAGAAAGCATTTCTGCTTCTGAGTAAATATATTCGTGATGAATTGTTCCTAAATATTCTGCTACTAATCTTGCTGCTTTCAGATCGGGAGAATTAGCAAATCCGGTGGAAAAAGAATGTAGTTCTGACAGCTCTCGCTTCATTAAGGCCGCAATGATACTAGAATCAAGTCCTCCACTGAGAAATACTCCTACAGGAACGTCAGACATTAAACGCCTGCGGACACTTTGAGAAAGTCCTTGGCGAATTTTTTCTAAAATCACCTCTACATCTTCTAAAAACACATCGACTTCGGGAAAATCGTAGTAGGGTTGTAAACCCTCATCAGAATGGTAATAATGTCCTGGAGGAAATTCTTTAATTTGTTCGCCATGCTTTATTAAAGCTTTGATTTCCGAAGCAAAAAATAAACCTTCTTCACTTTGAGCATAATATAAAGGTTTAATACCTAAGCGATCGCGAGCAACAAAAAATTCCTGATCGCTAGCCAAGATAAAGCTAAACATACCCCTGAGTTTTTGAGGCATCTGAGTGCCAAACTTTTGGTAGAGCGGTAGCATAATTTCCGTATCGCTTTTGGTTGAGAAGTTGTAGTTTCCCTGCAAGCGAGCGCGCCATTGTTGATGGTTATAAATTTCTCCGTTAGCAATAGCGTATAATTTGCTCTGCGGATCGTATAATGGTTGCTGTCCTCCTTCTACATCAATAATGGCAAGACGATTATGTCCTAAAGCATAGTTTTCCTGGCAAATGCTACTACTACCATCCGGTCCGCGATGACCTAAGATTGACAATGCGTCTTCAAAGCCAGATAAATTCGAGCCCAAAAATCCAACTATTCCACACATATCTTTATCGTCCAGGTAACTTCAATGCTGTCGATCACAATTGAATGTCGTGCTTGTCTGGGTTTTCAGAATTAGGCGATCGCCAAATTTACAATTCAATTTTTCCCAGTTTTACACCTCTACCATGACTGGGAAATTAGTCAATTGTTTACCGTTCGCTGTTTCATAACCGTTATATTCCAAGGTCTCCCCATTCGGAGTAAGGGTTTGGTAGAAAACTTCCTTAGGCCGGTTATTTTCGTCGGCGACTAGCACTCGCGCCTGGTGTCCCTGACGCCAGACTTCCGATCGCTCTCTTTCCTCGTTTGCCCAGATAATCAAGATATCTCCAGGTTGGCACATTAGCGCACCGCCACCGTTCGGACAAATCTGACCTTCTCCAGGTTCTCCTGGTAGCACATATGTGTACCAACGATTTCCATTGTCGATATTTACAATTTCCACTTCTTCTAGGGGTAAGATTCCCACCTTTTCCAATAACTCTCGGTCGATGGTAATGCTACCCACATAGTCGCGATTTGCCTCCGTCACCCTGACGCGATGAAGCTTGGCGTGCATCAATTTAATTCTTGCCATCTTTATTATCGTTGGTTTATTTGCTAGAAAAATCCTTTATTAGACAAGTTCGGTATAGCGTTTCTCGATTCGGTGAAGTAGGCAACTGTATCCCCCCTAAATCCCCCCTTCGGAAGGGGGGACTTTGAGATATTCTCCCCCCTTTCAAACGGGGGCTGGGGGGGATAAAAAATCTGTACCTCATCGATTCAATAATTGCTATAATTCCATTTTTGCCGCTCTTAGAAATTTATGATTATCTAATGTTTTTTGCTGTTTATTTGGGTGCAGTTCAGCGCATGAATCCAAGTAGCATAAACATATAATCCCAGATTTTTATAGATAATACCAGATTTTAGCCAACAGTTACAAACCCTTATCAAACAAGTTTTAGAAAGGTTTTAACCTCGTTTATTGGGCAGGTCAGACTCAAAGGCAATTAATCCTTTTTCAAAACCATAGCATACATGGCTTCCGTATCAAAGATGTTAAACTCCTCCCTGGCTACCAAACTCCAAGAAAGGCTTTTCATAACTTCTCGGACAGCAGGGTTGTCGTCGTGGTAGTCCGCCAGTACCGTCAGCAGGAAATAACCTCCAGCTTTTAAAAGGGGGAATAAATTGTACAAGGCTTCGATCGGAGCATGACCAAAGGTAAAAACTCCAACAGCGATTATAGCATCAAAGTTTTCGGTAGCTGCAAATTTGAGTAGTTCTTCTAAGTTGCCCTGGTGCAATGCTCGATAAACCTGCTTATTGCGGGCAACTTCCAGCATTTCTTCTGACAAATCGACTCCTACTATATTGCTATAACCCAGTTCGGCCAAGGCTTCTCCTACCATTCCCGTCCCGGCCCCTGCGTCGAGGATACTAGCCTCTTTATCGGGCAGGACTCCAGCAAGAACCCTAGCAGAGAGAATTGGACTAATGCGATAGGGTTGGTCCAATTCGGCATCGTAAATACGAGACCAGGCATCGTATTTATCCCGCAGACTTTGTTGGTTGTTAGTTTCGTAGATCCAGGAGACGCGATCGCTAACTTTTTCACATAAGTAATAACCCCAACCTAATTGATCGGTTTGAATTGCCTCGCACATTTGATCGTAAGCTGCACTCAGTTCTGGATATTGAGGTAAAGCTAACTGGGAAAGTAACCCATAACTCTTGTGCAAATGCTCCTTCAAATCTTTAGTTGCCAAAACCATCAACCCTAACTGACCCAGGAAATCTTTATAGGAGTCCAAGCTAAATATTGGTTCAAACAGCAATCTATCGTAGACATATTTGCGGGCTATTTTGTTGATTTTCTGTGTAGGTGACACCAGGTCATCAAATATGAACGTACCCCTTTCCTCAAGTACACGATGAATTTCCCGTAAGGCTTGATGGCGATCGTGAACATGATACAATGTTGCTTGACTCCAAACATGGGTAAAGCTCCCCTCCTCATAGGGCAGGTTTGTTGCCGATGCTTTCTCAAATTCCAGTCTTAATGAAGGATACTCCTGTGCTTTAGCTTTAGCATTCTCAATGCGCACACCACTAAGATCGACTCCCACTACTTCACAGTCTGTCTGTTGGGATAACCATACAGCACTGTTGCCATTACCACAGCCAAGGTCTAATACCCGAGAATCTTTAGTTATGCCACTCTGGGAGAGCATATATTCGTTCCAGTGTTTACAAGCAGTAATAAAGTCTTCTACTTTAGCATCTGTTAAGTTCTCAAAATAGCCCCAATGTAAACTACCTTCTGAGTCCCAAAAACTTCGATAAAGGCTATCTTCACTATCATAAAATACCTCTGTATCGGCCTCAGAAAATTTGCTTTGTGTCATGCTTTTTTTTATTTCATTTCTCTGTCTATCTGGTTTATTATCCCACTTTTGTGACTTTAGGGTGAGAAAAAATTGCTAAAACAATGACAGAGAAATTATTTTAAGTATTTTGGGAGACCAATAGCAACAAGCTTTACAGGGCAGAATTTTTACAATTTTTTATATTATAAGGGGACAAGTCTAATAATCTCTGACTAAAAATCTCTGGCTGGAATACAGATGTTAATAAATACAGGACAAAAGCTGAATAGACATCTCCAGAAAAGAGGGAACACTTAACACTTAACTGGAAGGGGGAGTAGTTGATAATTTATGGATAAGAATTGATTCTATTTTTCATTTTTGGAGAAGTCTAATAGTTTTACATTATCCAGTACAAGATTTTAACAGCCAACCTATCACAATTCCTAAACCTCCAAATCTCACAGCTTGCCAAAATGGTTCTTTTATGCTATGCCAACCAAATAAACTGCTTTCTAGATTTAATTCTATAGTTTCTAATTCTGTCTGTATCTGTTGTAACTCTTCTCGCAATTTATGGTTTTTTTGGCGACGTACTTCCGGTCGCACTTCTTCTAAACGATGCTGGAGTTCTGCTTTGCGTTTCTGGTAATACTGAACTTGAGAATAACGTTCTTTCACAGCAGCAAGGTTACGTTCTACCTCTAACAATGCTTGTGCTAGCTCTGTCTCTGAAACTTCTGATTCCCGATCGACTGGGGTATAATTTGAACACTCATCATTTAATTTTTTGGGAGAATGTTCTGGAGAAGGATTCATGCTGGCATACTTAAGTATAGTAAGTTCACTCGAAAACATTATCTAGGTAGATATGCTCAAGTCTAACTCAACTCCTGCAACTATAGTTAACAAAGTAGAGACTTCTAATCATAGAAATTTAGAAGAATATACCACACTAGAACTAGCCCAAGCTTTAGCCGAAAGACTTGCTATACCAGAAAGAGACTGGCATCGACTCAAATCTAATCGCCAAGTTCGTGCATTAGAGCTAACTATAGCTGGCTTAGTTTTTCTGATTAAGGGTCAACCCACCGAAGCGATCGCACGCCTAAACCAAGCTACTAAATGGTTAGATCGCTCAATTTCAGCTCCTCCATGTCCAGGTCATGGTTCTCAGAAAAATTAATTACTTTAAGTTAAGTTAATTATTCATCGTACCAAGGGCAATCTAGAGTTATTCCTTACCTTTTTGCATAGCATTAACTCTGTACCCTTGGAATTCCATTCAATATAATCAAAAACTTGGTATATAATGTATATTCCTCGACCACATTCTTTTTCATCCTCACAATCTGTGTATTTATCAGGATCATCAGCAATTAGTTGCTTATTTTGGTTGGGTCTACAAGGTGGTTTAAAACCAGGACCTTGATCTGATATCACCCACCAGTAGTGGTCTTTGACAATTGAAAAACGGACTAAAACTGTTTTAGTGGGGTCTAAATTATTCCCATGCTTTGTCGCATTTACTAACGCCTCTTGTAATCCTAATCGCAATTCTGGATGCCAGTGTTTAGGAACATCTGCCAGTAGCAGATCGAGTATCGGACACAAATAGAGGGTAGAAGCGAAGCTAATTGTCACCCAATTTTGATCTATTTGACGTGGACGTGATGATATAGCAATCACTTAAAAAACTCCCTAGCCTTCGTATGGGGCATAGTCAACAACTACTTTTGTCAATAGTTGTGAATCTCCTCTACAGTTCAAAAAGCTTTTATTTGAGCATCGCTGCCCTCATATTTTCTATAGTATCAAAACTCTTAGGAAAAATAAAGTACTTAAGCAGAATTAGTGTAAATTCTCGGAGATGTTCTACTTGGAGGAGCTAATATCTACTCTTAATACTTGAGTAAAAAACAGTATAAAGATAGCATCAAAGGATTACATAGTAAAGGTTTAATCTCTAAATTAGCCTGTTTATTTATCTATCTAGATTCGAGGCATTTTAAGGCTATTGAGCTATTTTCCCACACCCTGTAGAGCTTTCACCTATTTTCGCCCTCAAAATATCAAAGTCTGCTAGGTTATTGTTTTTTGTGCCCAGGCGTTTTGTGAATAGCTTTCTCCTGAAGAAGATGCTGGGCAAACGACTAGGAACTTTGGAGAACTAAATCGGTAGTCAAAAAAGAGGTAGATTATAGATAGATATATAAGCCATTGAGTATCAAGGCCCGCGATTAAATTTTTTAGCAGGATTCAGGAGCCAGGGAGAGCAAATATCAGAAAAAGGTTGAAAAATACTTCCAATCCCCCGATCCCCCGATCCCCCAATCTCCTCATATCTTTTTAAATAGATCCCAAATGGGTTCTATAGGGTATTGAGATAACTCCTAACTGGAGGTTATAGGCGGTCAAATCTCCCCAAAGTCACTGGCCGTGTCTCCAATTAGTTGGGTTTGAATCCAAAGGCAAAGATTGATTTTGAATCCTGTATGCTAATTCCTTATATTTTTATTGGGATCATTGATGATCGACATTCTGGGAATTGAGATAATTCGATCCCATTTAATTTTTGATATAGTATTTAATGTAATTTAATAAATCTTTATAGTCTTTAATAGTATATGTTAAGTAAATCGGTGTTTACCACAGCTACAGTTCCTGGTAGTTATTGGCAATGGCGAGATCAGCCAATCTACTACTTATGTGCAGGTAAGCCTGAACAACCACACCCACCCTTACTATTAATACATGGCTTTGGAGGATCCACAGACCATTGGCGGAAAAATGTTGCAGGTCTCAGCCAGTTTTTTCAAGTTTGGGCTATTGACTTACTGGGATTTGGACGTTCAGGCAAACCAAACTGGCAATATAGTGGTCAGCTATGGCAAGAACAGATCAATGACTTTATTACCGAAGTCATTGGTAGATCGGTAGTCTTAGCAGGAAATTCTCTTGGAGGCTATACAGGATTATCTGTAGCAGCTCAATATCCAACTTCTGCAGTAGGTTTAATACTCATTAACAGTGCCGGATCATTTACTGAATCTCAGACCATTTCTAAACCTCCCTTATGGAGAAAAGTTATTTCTCAAACCACAAAGTGGTTACTTTTGCAAGACTTACCTAGTTTTTTATTATTTCAATGGACGAGACGACGTAGCACCATTAGAAAAACACTACAGAAAGTTTATTTAGATCAAAGCGCCATTACAGATCAATTAATAGAAGATATATATCGACCTTCTTGCGACCCTGGTGCAGCCAAAGTCTTTGCCTCTATGTTTAAGACACCATCTGGCCAGAAAGTTGATTTATTGTTAGGTCAGTTAAACTGTCCCCTACTTATGCTTTGGGGAGAAGCTGACCCTTGGATTAAAAGCCAAACCAGAAGTGCCCAATTTCGCAAATATTATCCTCAGTTAACAGAATACTTCTTAAAAGCAGGTCATTGTCCCCATGACGAAGTTCCTGAGCAAGTTAATAAATTAATTCAGGAATGGGTGTTATCGGCGGTTAAAAGGCTTTAGGATATGTAGTATAGGTTTCTATTATTTGTGGATCAGTAAAAACGAGGATGGATTCTAGGATTGAGCATATCATCTACAGGTTTATTGCCCTTGAGATGTTGTAAAACTATTAATGGGACATTATCAGGTTGGACTCGATAATACCAAATTTTATCCGGGATAACTCGTACTGTAGGGCCAGTACTACATTGGCCGAGACAACCACTGGCCTCAACATTCACATCAACCAAATTTTCTGTCTCAGCTTTAAAGGTCTTGAGGACTTCTTGAGAGTTGTAGCGCAGACAAGACTGATTCTGGCAAACAAATACATAACGATCGCCAGAGTTAGTTTCCTGTTTTTGGCCTTCAGATGTTGACATTAATCATAAATTCTTAATATAGCTTTATTCTGTATTGTAAGCTTTGATTTAATCATGGTTTTATGGTACAGCACGTTGCACTTTCTTTTATGATTACCATTGAAGCAACAAAGTAAAAAGGAAAATTTGTATTTTTATTTTTATTTTATAGCTATCATCATTACTCTAACTAGAAAAAAAAGCTAAAGGTAAGTATGACCAAGACTGTATCAGACGTTATGAGCCATAATCCAATCACTGCCAAACCAGAAATGCCTTTGAAAGAAGCAATTAAAATTTTGGCAGAACAACGTATTAGTGGTCTTCCCGTAGTTAATGACAAGGGGAAATTAGTTGGGATCGTATCAGAAACAGATTTGATGTGGCAAGAAAGTGGAGTCACACCTCCACCTTACATTATGCTCCTAGATAGTGTTATCTTCCTAGAAAATCCAGCTCGTTATGAAAAAGAAATTCATAAAGCTTTAGGAGAAACTGTTGGGGAAGTAATGACTAAAAATCCTCTAACTACTACACCTGAAAAACCTCTCCCAGCAGCAGCTAGACTTATGCACGAGCGTAATATTCATCGGTTGCCAGTGTTAAATAATAATGGCGAAGTGATTGGTATACTAACTCGTGGAGATATTATTAGAGCTATGGCAACTGAGTAACTTTGCTCTTATTCAACACAATTTATGGTAGGGGAGCAAAAATAAACGAATTTAATAATTAATTATAGATAATGATAATTCACATTGCGATAAGATTAAGCCTCATACTCAACAGTTGATCAAGATAGAGCATTGATTAAAATTGCTAATGAAGGTATGATGCTAGGTAAAAAAGAAATATTGATAATCGCGATATTTAAGGGTAGATAGCTTCTAAAAATTAAAACATATAGAACTTATGGAAATGAGTGTTACCCCAGATTCAATTCAGCAACTACTAATATCTGAAGAATTAGGCGATCGCTTACGCGGAGTTAATCAATTGCGTCAAATAGAACCAAAGAAGGCTTTTGAATTAATTCAAACTCCGATCAAAGACCAAGATACTCGTGTTCGGTACGCTGCGGTGAGTCAAATGTCAAGCTTGGGAAAACAAAATTTAACAATATCCCAAGAAATATTGCGTGACTGTCTGCTCAACGATCCTGAACCAGATGTCCAAGCAGCAGCAGCAGATGCTCTAGGAGGATTAAAAATCACCGAAGCTTTTGATGACCTACAACAGGTATACCAGAATACTCCAGAATGGTTAGTGAAAGTTAGTATAGTTGCAGCAATAGGAGAAATGGGGGAACCAAAAGCATTATCTTTACTAGAAGATGCTCTGAAATCAGACAATGAACTAATACAGACTATGGCCATTAGTGCCCTAGGCGAACTAGGAAATTTAGCAGCTATTCCTTTACTAAAACCTTTTGCTGTCCATAGTGACTGGCAAATCCGGTATAGACTTGTACAAGCTTTGCATAGGTTAGGAAGTCCAGAAGCAAAACAAATAATAGCACAGTTGGCTAGCGATCAAGTTGAGCAGGTTGCTCAGGAGGCCAAGCTATCTCAAAGTAGCTAGTACAGTAAAAGGCAGAAGGCTCCAGATCATTTCAGTTATCAGTTAGCCTCCTGCGGAGGAGCTTCGCTAACAGTTAACAGTACCGACCGATGAAGCTAGAGCCTTGAAATATTGAAGTTTATTCTTTTCATACCGTTAAAAGGGAAGGCTATTGACCTTATTTTTTGGTCAGAATAAAGAAAGTTAATTATTGGTATATCCTCGTTTTAGGTATTGCATAAGTCCCCTAACCTGTGTGGGTTTACTAAATAATCAATAGACATCTCCAATAATAAAAACAGGAAATCAATTATCGTACATAAATCATCAATTATTTCCCTCTACTCCCTACTCCCTCTTTATCTAGAGATGTCTAATAATTAATAATTACAAGATTTACGCAAAGATACTATATGTATGTAGTGTCAACAAAATTAGGTGCTCATTAGTTTAATTTTAAGGATATCAATACCTTAACTAGAGGGTTGAGAAGCCTCACTCCATAATCTGTGAGAAGCGCGTGAGATGAATAGACAGTAAACTAAAAAGTACGGGCTTGTCCGACGGGATACCGGGACTGTGAATCGAGAAGCTCACACTATACATAGTGCAAGGTTAGTGTGGAAGTATGTAATAATACGAGTGAATAATTTCATCTTAAGGTTCTTTGAAGACCCACGCTCTCCATTCCCCCTTTGAAAGCTATGCTTTATAAACATCTTTCTTAACAGAAATTTTGACAAAATAGACAAGTTATGTGTAGGTCTTGGAGTGGCTTTTTTAGGAGAAAAGTGTATTGAATTAGACATTTTTTTGAGAATTTTAGACAAGATTTTTGCCCCCCACACAGATCACAAGGACCACACAGACCACACGGACCACAGGGTTTTCAGGAGTTCCTTATAAGGCATAGCTTTGAAAGGGGGGTTAGGTTGGATGGATGAAAAACAATAAATCTTGTGGTATAATCGGTGTTGGTTACTGACCTGCCTGGACGTCTACGAACAGACAGGTTAACCGACAAAGATTACCAATTTTGGGTAACACCGCAGAAAGATCGGTAGATTGTCCTTCGGAGACGCTCCGCGAACGGGGAAGAGGAATGGTCACTGGGAACACTCCATACTTGAACTCAACACATACAACAAAAAGTTTTTTGTTTAAATATTTTAGGCTGCTGGGCTAGCAGTGTCAGCGTCAGTCGCTCATGGGGGAGACCCCCTTTGGCGGCGCTGGCAAGTCTTTAGGAGCGCGCCTTTAGACCTGAAGAGAGTAAATCTAGGAGGTCGGGTGCGCGAGAAGCAGAAAGCACTAATCAGTAATGGTTAGGAATCCCGCGTTGTCCATCAAGCGCAACCTTGGGAGGATGTCAATTGATTAGAAATATAGTATTAGTAGTATTAGCGAGAGGAAAAACTCCATGTTCTTAGATGAACTGACCCCAATTGTCAAAGAATTGCTCGAACAGCCAGTTGCCTTCTTCGGTGGTTTTTTCTCTGGTATGCTTCGACTAAATCTTAATGATGACCCTGTTAAAACTTGGCTTGAGCAGCAGACAGGTTATACTTCCACTAATGGTTCTGGCACAGAAGCAAATAATGGCAAAAGTGAAGGTCCTCAATCAATTACTATAGAATAACATTTAATATTTACCGAAAATAATTTAGAGACATTCCATACAAATGTCTCTACAATGGTACTAATTGCTATAGATTAAACATGTCGCTGTACAGATAATAAAGTAATATCATCAAACTGGGTAGCACTACCAGTATGATTCAAAACACTGGTAGATACCTCTTCCAGCAAATCTTCTGCTGAAGTAAATTTTTTCTCTAAAAGTAAGCGTAATTTTTCATTAGTGAAAAATTCAGCTTGACTATTACGAGCTTCGGGAACGCCGTCCGTGTAACCTAACAATATTTCTCCAGGTTCTAAGACAGTTTCTTCAATTTTAAAATTCATACCGGGTAACATTCCTACTGCTGGACCTGTAGAATTTAACTCCTGCTTAATTCCTCCCGCAGCATCAAGAATAAATAGTGGTTCATGCCCACCATTAATATAAGTAAGTTTGCCATTATTTATATCTAAAACTCCAAAGAAAAGCGTAGCAAACATTCCTACATCACCATGATTTTTAGCAATATAATTATTAGTACATTCCACGGCTTTTAAAGGATGATCGTTATCTTTATTAACTAAAAAACTCTTCATTTCTTCAACTGAATTTTGACCAGAAAAAATTCTAATCAAGCTGCGGAATAAACTCATAAATAATGCAGCTCCTACTCCTTTGTCACAAACATCAGCAATTACCAAACCAACTGTATTATTAGAAAGCTCAAAGACATCATAAAAATCACCAGCAACTTGTTTAGCAGGTTGAAAAAAAGCTGCTATTTGCCAACCATTTTGTTGCAAAATTTCAGCAGGTAAAAAGTTCTTCTGCATCTGATGACCTTTCTCTAATTCGCTATTCATAGCTTGAGAATAAGCCTCAACTTTTTCTAGACTTTCTTGTAATGCAGCTTCGGCTTTTTTTCGCTCACTAATTGCCTCAGAAATTTTCATAAACATTAGCTCGAAGGCATTAATTACTTCTCCCAATTCATCTTTTCTGTGGAGAGAAACTGAGTTAAATGTAGGTGGTTCTCGATCGTTGTATATTGCTTCTCCTGCTTTATTCAAATCACACCTTAATAGTAAAATTGGATTAATTACAATTGGTTCTAAACATAGCCAAACTGTAATTGTTAAAAATAGAGATATGATAATGACTAAACCAATAATTCGGTAAATATAAGCAAGTAATTCTGGTCCGACATTGGAAGCATCATGGCGAATAACAATAGTGTAGTTTGTTTGCATATCTTGCCCAGACCAGATTATCTCATCATAGCAAAGATCCTTAATAGAAGATTTCCGAGAATTACTGAGG
>JAAUYL010040102.1_pt1 | contig 20189 bp, 10 predicted proteins | sample 7278011 | NCBI WGS metagenome assembly JAAUYL01 (sample SAMN14350225, study PRJNA611818) | marine sediment metagenome | isolation source: surface marine sediment (1.8m) | place: French Polynesia: Moorea | collected 2018-08
ATCTCCCCATCTCCCCATCTCCCCATCTCCCCATCTCCCCATCTCCCCATCTCCCCATCTCCCCATCTCCCCATCTCCCCACCCCCCCATCTCCCTATCAGAAAAGGATTTTAGGAGTTCCTGATCAGGGATAGCTTTCACTCGTGGGGTTAGGGGGGATGGAGAGCGCGGGTCTCCAACCAACGTTAAGATGAAGGAAAGAAAACCTATTAAGATGAGTACCAAGTATAGCTTATCAAAATAATTGGGTCGCGCAACCCCGCTTTGATCGGCGAAACGTTTTTGGAGCGTCGATCTAATCTAATCCCCGTTGCCAGAACAACTTCTGTAAGTCGCCAAGGAGACGGCTCCCCTATCTAACTTCTGACTTCTGACTTCTGACTTCTGACTTAGTTAACGGCAGGATGATGTTTTGATTACTTGACATTGTCCAAATCCTTGTATTGGGAGAAAGAGCGAGATTCCCTTTTCTTAAATTGCCCAAGGAAACATTACTGATAGAAACTTTCCTAATATAAAAATATAGTCACATAAGACACATATTTAATTTTGCAGGTTTTACCCTGACGCTCCTTTTTTATGACTGTTTTTTTCCTGTTTTTTGATTAATAACACCAACAAAACTATTTTTCGCAAAACCACCTATATGATTAATGTCTAGACTTTCTATAACCTGAAAAAATGAATAATTATTACCATCACCTCTATCCATTAAAACTATAGATGGTCTATATTTTATCGACAAAGTTTTTTAAACCAACTTGACTGCTAAATCAGGTTTTTTTCCAAATTATTTATCCTCTTTACGAGATGGTAAAGAGGATGAACTCATGTTGAATTCAATATGCAAAGGAATACTTCTATCTCAGGGAAATAGATACTTAGGATTTTTTTTAATTGCCTATTGTTTGTTAACCATTTTGTTTGAATTTTTACTATTATCCTAAGCAACTATTTATTTGCTATAACTCCATTATATAAATGGCTTGTAACTATCACTAATCTATTTTCTGTTTTACCAATTTATCCAAGATATTGTCTACCAACTTCATCAGTAAAATTACGACTTTTTCTCCGTCCAAAATCTTTAATAGTCAGAGTAAATCCATTTCTAATTCTGGTTTAATTTCCTTTATTCATAATTTTTAAGAGAGGTTTAATAACGCCAAGCTTCCCTAAAATTTATCAAGCTTTCATTTCATTGTGATTGACTAATAAAATGATATATATTGTGTTATGAAGCACAAAATTGTTTTTTTTCATTTGAGCAATATTTTTCCTTTTACTTTCTCCAAGTAATCCCCCTAAACAATACCGAAATCTCTTTTTTTTACCTCTGGCTTTAAATAAATCATCAAACTTTATGACACCATTTTTAAAAGTATGGAGTTCATTAATGGATAATTGATAATTACCTCTGGTTAAAACCGAGAGGATTGAATATAAGGAAATATTATTTCTTTTTTTCCCTTAAAATGGGAGGCTTTCAACCTAAATTATTTAATAATTAATAATTAATAATTATTCGGTAAGGCACACATGGTTGTTTATCTCATTGCTGGAAGATTTTAAGATAAAAGTATTGCTGTCTAATAATTTTAGACTATTTGATCGCATTTTTTTACTAAAGTCTAGTTACTAAAATTGGGTGTTGCTAGAATAATAAAGGATATCAACATCATTCAATGATTTTGGTTTTTCCTATTTCCTATTCCCTATTCTCTATTCCCTCAAAAATTAATATGAGTCAAGACGTAATTATATTATGGTATCGTAACGACCTACGCATCCATGACCATGAACCACTATATAAAGCACTAAAAGCTAATGCTCAAATTATTCCTATTTATTGTTTCGACCCAAGGCAATTTGGTAAAACAAATTTTGGCTTTCCTAAAACAGGCGTATTTAGAGCAAAGTTTTTACTAGAAAGTCTTGTTGATTTGCGTAACAGTCTGCAAAAATTAGGTGGTAATTTAGTTATTTATCAAGATAAACCAGAAATAGCAATTCCTAAACTAGCTCAACAATTATCTGCTAAATCAGTATTTTTTCATCAAGAAGTTACTACCGAAGAAGTTAAAGTAGAAAGAGCAGTTCGTCAGGCACTAAAACAAATTGGAGTTAAGTTAAAATCATTTTGGGGTCATACACTTTACCATCCAGATGATTTACCTTTTGAGATTAAACAATTACCAGAATTATTTACTAATTTTCGCAAAGATGTAGAGAAAAATTCTACTGTCAATCCTACATTCTCAATTCCTCAAAAATTACCATCTTTACCAGAAATTGATATGGGAGAATTACCCACATTATCTACTTTTAATCTAGAAATACCCTCACCAGATTCACGGCGAGTTTTAGAATTTAAAGGTGGAGAAACTGCTGGTAAGGAAAGAGTAAAAAATTACTTTTGGCAGCAAGACTGTTTAAAAGTTTATAAGGAAACAAGAAATGGAATGTTAGGGGCAAATTATTCTTCTAAATTTTCCCCTTGGTTAGCATTAGGATGTTTGTCGCCTCGTTATATTTATGAACAAGTTAAAGAATATGAATATCAAAGAGTCAAAAATCAATCAACTTATTGGTTAGTTTTTGAGTTACTCTGGCGAGATTATTTCCGATTTATTTGTCAAAAACATGGTAATAAAGTATTTCATAAATCTGGTTTACAAGGAGTAGCTATTCCTTGGCAAGAAGATTGGGAAAAATTTCAAAAATGGCAAGTAGGTCAAACAGGATTTCCTCTAATAGATGCTAATATGCGCGAACTTTTAGCTACAGGTTTTATGTCAAATCGTGGCAGACAAAATGTTGCTAGTTTTCTGACTAAAAATTTAGGAATTAATTGGCAAATGGGAGCTGAATGGTTTGAGTCAAAACTAATAGATTATGATGTTTGTAGTAATTGGGGAAATTGGAATTACACTGCTGGAGTCGGAAATGATGCCCGAGGTTTTCGCTATTTTAATATTCCTAAACAGGCCAAAGATTACGACCCAGAAGGAAAATATGTTAAACATTGGTTACCAGAATTAGCAAAAGTTCCTGCTGCTAAAGTACATGAACCTGGGAAATTATTACCTGTTGAACAAGATAGATTTGGTGTAAAAATTGGGGTAGATTATCCACAAACAATTGTTGATTTATGGCAGTCGGTTAAGGAGAATGAAAAAACTTATAATACAAAATTCAAGCAAGGTGGAAGAAGGAAGAAGGAAAGTATATGAGTATATTATTTTGTCAGAGTAATTTTTATGAAATTATTCTGCCTTTTCTACTAGCTTTTTCAGCTTGAGCAACTGGAAAGCTACTACTTTTTTCGTTCTAGAAGGGGATAGGGAGTAGTTAGATCGATCTATAGACTCATGTACTCTCCTTCTTTCTGCTTCCTTCTTCCTTCTTATTAGTATTATACGCCCTTCTGTGATGTTAAAGATTACTAAATTAGTTGAATAAACTCACTCTTGCTTGATAATCTTCCGTAGATAATATTTGCCAATTAGCATTACCAGTTAATTCTAAAACTTGGTGATGATATTTTAACAAACTTAAACGATGTCCTACACTAATAAATGTGGTTTTAGTTGTCTGTAATTGTTTATAAAGTTCGCCTTCATTTTGCAAGTCTAAGGCGCTAGTAGCTTCATCTAAAATTGCATAATTTGGATTAGTTAATAATAGTCTTGCAAAGGCTAAACGTTGTTGTTCTCCTAAAGATAAAACATTTTCCCATGGTAACTCTACATCAAAACCACCTAATCTATCTGGTAAATCTTCTAAATTAACAACTTTCAAAATTTTTCTTAATTCACACTCATCAAACTCTAGATTAACTTTAGGATATAACAACTGTTGTCTTAAACTTCCTAAAATCATATAAGGGCGCTGAGGCAAAAATAACATTTCCTCCAAATTAGGGCGTATTAAACAACCTGTACCCGATTTCCATAGACCTGCTATTGCTCTTAATAAAGAACTTTTACCTACTCCACTTTGACCGACTATTAATAATCCTTGACCAGGTTGTAATGCTACTGATAAATCTCTAACCAGAGTCTTTTGAGTTTCATTTATATCTTCGTGATTTAGGGGAGTATTCAGAGTAATATTTTCTAGCGCCAGTCGAGAATTTTCTCTAATATCAATTTCCCTATTTCCTATTTCTGGTAATTTTTGTGTTTCTTCTAATGTGTCTCTAAATTTAGCCAAACGATTAATACCAGCAGCAAAAGCAGTTAAATTGTCGATTTGACTAACTATTAAAGAAAAAGCTCCTAAAACTTGACTAAAAGCAAAACCTGCTTGAGTAATATCTCCATATTTAATCTCACCCGCAAAATAAATAGGAGCCATTATTAAAGAAGGCAAAATTATAACTGCATATCGATAACCAGTGGTAAAGTAATCTACATTTCTCTGCCAACCAATGAGCAAATTAAAGTTATTAAAAACTTGAGCAAATCTTTGTTTTATTTGCAATGATTCCTGTTCTTCTCCTTGGTAAAAAGCAATTGATTCAGCATTGTCACGGATATGCACTAATCCATAACGAAAATCTGCTTCTCGTCTGAGTTGGTTGAAATTTAAAGTAATTAATTTCCTGCCAAAAATTACTGCTACTAATGTTCCTGTCACAGCATAAAAAATTAGAAATATTGACAGCGATACTGATATTGACCACAAAATTCCGGTGAAGGAAATTACATCAATTACTGAGTTAAGAATTGTCAGTAGAAAAAACAAACTTTGGTTAGTAAAGGATTTAATATCTTCTGCCATTCTTTGGTCTGGATTATCAATTTTCCCCTCTGAGTTAATTTGATAATAAGACCTATTTTGTAAGTAGTTGTCGAGAAATTTGCTAGTCATCCATTCTCGCCAATATAATCCTAATTTTTGGCGTGTATAGGTGTAAACTACAACAATTGGAGTACCAACAATAAATACTCCGGCATAAACAAATAGAAATCGCCAAAATGTCGGTTGGTCTTTTTCTGCTAGGGCAGTAGTAAAAAAGTTGCCTACATAGCTAATAATTACATTTAAACCACTAACTGATAGGGATAATAATAAAAGTAAACTTAATAGTGCCCAAGGTTGCCAACGAGGTATAATTCGTCTTCTGTGGTACCAAAAAGCACTACCAGGAACGACTATCATTAAAATAATTACAAATATCCAGTGTGAATTAATTATATTTTTAATTGTATTGACTAAACCAGGCGCAATACTATTGAATGATTCGCCAAATATCGCTTCACTACCTAGGCATACTAAGCTAACAATTACAAAAACAGCAGCAAATAAAAAGATTAAAAGTAGGAATAACAGTCCTAGGAAAACTTTACTTCCACCTCCTTCTAAAGGATAAAAATATGGTTGAGCAATATGCAAAAAATCATCCCAAAGTTTACGATCTAGTCTACTCATTTTTTATTCAGTAACAGTTTACTTTTATTGATAATACTCTATTATTATTTAGATGTAAATATCTAAATAATCTCACATATATTTTTTGCCAAAGTACATGATTTTATTTTTTTTTAGCAACATTCAATAGATGATTTTGCTTTTAATTAGATTTATTATTTAGCAATAATTAATCAAAAGTATTCCCAATAGCTAATATATACAGGCGATTTCATATCAGTTAGATCAACCTGTGGCAAGCAAGATACCCACTGCACAATCGTTTTCTTGAAATTTATCCTTTAATAGCGAGGTCTTATTTAATGTTTGTACTTCATATATCTGTAATTTTCTATATACTTATAAGCATTCAGCATTCAGCTATAATACACACTATTACTTGTCAGGTTTTGAAGTTTCATGGGTGTAAAATACCTTAATGCGTAGTGCTATAATTTTCATATTTATAGTGTTAAGTTATAATCATTTTTACATTTGCTAATAAAGTAAAAATTTGATTATTGAAGCTTTCATTTATAACTTAAAAAAAGTATATAGCGGTTCTCAAATTGCTGAGAGACATACTTTTTGATTGTAGGTCATAAGAAAGAGAAAAAAATTGTATACTTCATTAACATGAGAACGACTACATACAATACAAATTAAATATTTCATAATCCTACCTAATGTAAAATTATAATTTCAGGTATTTTTCAATCGAGTTTTACTGGTCTTCTATCGCAATCCGCGCATTGGTTGTGATAATTTTGATAAGAGTTAATTTGAACTGAAAACCTTAAAAATTATCACTCCTGAGTCCTGACTCCTAACTGCCACCAACATATTTATATTATCAATTAGCTTAGAGCTGACAAAAAGTTGATGTCAGTTCAGAAAGTACATAATAGCTGCGAATTTCAGTAAAATCTCTACACTCAATTTCAATTAGTAGAAACTTATTCATTATAAAAATAGATAATTGCTACAAAATTCACCAAAAATCATATTATTATAGAACAATTACAAGCCAAAATTTGCGATTACTACAATCGCGTAAATTATCTAGAAATTAGCCTAGAACAAAGCGAATCAACAGCCATTTCATTTCGTAGCCAACAGTTAAACGCTGTTAATTGCGACTTTTCTCTAGCAAGAGGTATTCGCACCTGCTATCAAGGAGGCTGGAGTTTCGTTAGTTTCAATGGCATTATTGAACTAACAATATAGAATTGAAGAAGCAATTTTTCAGGCTAATTTAATCGGAAAAGAAACTACTCAACTATCTCCTATTACACCAGTCCAAGATTATGTACCAGTCAAATTTGGTTGTTACCCCTGTGGCATATCCTTAGAAGAAAAGAGACTATTAATTGAAGGTTATAATCTAGTTATTGTTAGATTTTGACACCCAAATTCAGACCACAAATGTTAGTGTATGACGATCGCTTCACTATTAATTATTTCGTCAATTCCATCGGCAGTTGCATAGCACAGGAACGCCTAGAAATCAATGGCAAATTTAGAGCCATTGCTTGTGGAGAAGGAGCTTTAGTTAAACAGAAAATTTATTATATCAGTTCTAATTCTCATTATAACACTCTCTGTAATATTGACAAGCAAATTATATAAGCTGTAAAAACGGCCATCCGTCAACTAGAGACCAAATCTTTGGAAAGGTGAACAATATACTGGAATTTTAGATCCTTATCTGGCAGGTTTAACAGTCCCTCCGGCTAGAAGCGGGAGGATTTTTGCACAGAATTAGTCCAAAGCATAACCCTAATGGGTGTGGTCAAAACACCTCTAGTAACTCGACTCAAATCTAATTCAAGTCTTGCCTTTAGTTTCCTCAAGATGTTAGCAGCACCATTGCAATCTGCATTAATATAGCTGAAAGCTTGAGTACTATATAGTCCTCTTTGCACTCTTTTTCCGCTAGGTTGCCACCTTTGGGGTTTTTCATCGTATTTCGGTAGCTCATCATTGTCCAAAAAACTGGCTTTTGAAGAGTAACTTTCCTCTATTTCGATAGCTTTTTCTAGTATATAAAGGGGATGTGGGGAGAGGCAATATAGTTAGGCTAAAATTTGAGGGCTGATTTTTCCATATTACCCACTACCTATTCTCTCCAGTTTGTGAGAATAAGTACCCGTTTAAAATTAATTCAACATTTTTAAGGGAATATGAAGTAGGCAATAGGAAAAAAAATCTACTTGTATACTTTATAAGTAGAGCCAAAATTATTTGGCCTATCTACTTAACTTAAGCACCAAATTTAATTTGGCTTGACTACTTAACAGTAAAAAAAATACTACTGGATTAACTTTTTCTAGTAGCTAAGGTAAATGTGAGAAGAGGTAATATAATTGGGCTAAAATTTGAGGGCTGATTTTTCCCTATTACCTATTCCCGAAAATCCTAAACTTGTGTATCTCACCAATTTGAGAAAGACTAAATTTAGTTTTCTACAACAGGAGTAAATTCTCCCTTGAGATACTGCAATACAAAATCAATTGTTTCTTGTCGCAGCCATCATTTTTGTACTGCAACCTCTCCAAAGCGTAAATTTGTTTGATTCTGTTCTATCAAAATAGAATATATTTGTTCTTCATTCAATAAATTTGCTAATTTCAGATATTCACCAACTGGTTTTTTATTATTCTCTGTTATTAGTTGAGGAAATATGTCTACGAAAAAATCTACCGTTTCTTGCTTAATTATTCTCCACATGACAGCAATTTATCCAAATTTTAGATGACGATTTCCCGTTTGATATTGCAAAATTTCTTTTGCCTGACTGTTTGTCATTAAACCAGCTTCTTGTAAAACCTCTCCTATGGGCTTGTGAATTTTTTTATGTTGCAAATATTTAGTTGTATTCTGTTTTTTTATATGATTTTCTTGAGTTAATTCTCTTAAGTTAATAACCTTTTATTCTTGGTTAATTCCTTTGAAAATCCACAAAGGCAATAACAAAATAATTCCTAAATTTATTTGACTTGGTTTATTATTAACTGCTTCTTTCTGTTTCTTAACATCTGATTGATTTGCCAGGTAGCAAATTGAACCGGAAAAAAGATAAGATGTTGCAGAGTAGCACAGCATTGTGAAAATTAGGGTAGTCATAAAATGGTATAATCATTTAGGTTTAATACGATCTTATTCTGTATTTTTTGTGATGTCAACAAAAAATATTTTTTATTCAACCGTATAATTAACTGTAATTATTCCTGAATTTGTATATTTTCAACTATTTATTGAACAATATTGATTACTATATACTCTATATAGATTAGAGATTCTGATAGATTAAATTATACTAAAATTAAATTCAAATTTTTGATTCATCTGGTTCCAAATTTGGTGAATCGCAATTTACCAGAAAATATTACAAATTAAAATTTAACTCACATTAAACTTGAAGCAAGATACTGAAATTATAAATTGTAGCGTTTTTTTTTCATTTCTATACTAAATATAAGAATCAAGATACACAAAAATTACATTTTTGATTTATTGAAAAAGCTTTGTATTAATTTAATAGTCAAGATTGTGGGAAAAAAGGGGTATAAATGGCTTAATTAATCCCATACTAACAAATTTAACTTGGCTGAACCCTCTTACTATGTGCTATGGTATTAGCCAAAGTATATTTCGATCATCTAATGGACAATAAATAACTATTGACTTCTGTTAATGGAAAATTTATCTATAAAAATTTAGGAGATTATCTTTATTTTTCATTCTGTGCAGGAGTTAGAATATTTCCCAAAGTTAAAGCAAATTTCGATAACTCCGCTAATTTACTGAAATCTATCTGACCTGAAGTGGTAAAAAAATTAAAGTGGGATTATCATTATGATCGAGTTATGGGTAGCTATAACCCTTCGGAGGTGATTAATACAAAAAAATTAAACCACATCTACTAATGCTCAAATACTAGGAAGTAGGTACGTAAAGACATAAATAATATTACTCATACTTCTCAGTCAAAAAACCATCAAATAAATGAATTAAGAAAACTTGATTCATTAATTACAATTGGGGTGCAGTCAGAAAAATTAATTTAGCTATTCCTAGATAGAAAAAAAGTTAAATAATTATGTTCTCAAACACTGTGTAGTAGCCTCAAATGTTTGAAGAGATTAGTTATTTTTTTTTAGTTAATAAAACAAGAAGGCTGAAAAAATGTCTAAAGAAATATTGATTACTAGAGGGCAGGTAGTAATAGTCGATGAACAAGACTATGAAGAATTATCAAAATATAAATGGTATTTGATAGACGGGTTTGCTGCCAGAACAATAAAAAAAGATGACAAGAGAACCACTATCTATATGCACAGAGTAATTATGGATGCTCCTATGGGTGTATCTGTTTATCATATTAATCACAATAAACTAGATAATCAGCGAGAAAATTTACGCTTGGTTAAAGGAAGTGCGCGAATGCACAGGAGACCTAGCGTCAAACATTCATCTAAATACCGAGGAGTGTATTGGTGTAAAGATAAACGCAAATGGATAGCAGAAATTAAAGTTTACAAAAAGCAAATACGTTTAGGTCGTTTTGAGGTAGAAAAAGATGCAGCTATTGCTTACGATGAAGCAGCAAGAAAGTATTATGGTTCTCTAGCTAGAACAAATTTTGCTACAAACAATGTAGAAATAATAGAAGAACCTTCTCTGGAAATTAATAGAGACTATTGAGCATAATGCAATATCGACGCTTTGGGCGAACAGAATTATCAATGCCAGTATTTTCCTGTGGTGGAATGAGGTATCAATACCAATGGCAAGATGTTCCCAAAAATCAAATACCACCAAATAATCAACAAAACTTAGAAAATACAATTCGTCGCTCCCTAGAATGTGGCATTAACCACATAGAAACTGCTCGTGGTTATGGCACATCTGAAATACAACTGGGAGAAATTTTACCCAAACTACCACGGGAAAAACTCATTGTCCAAACAAAAGTTAGTCCAAGCGCCGACCCTCAAGAATTCCAAAGTAAGTTTCAGCAGTCTATTCAATTTTTGCAACTAGAATATATTGATTTGCTAGGAATACATGGGATTAACACATTAGAACTACTCAACTACTCTGTTAGACCAGGAGGTTGTTTAGATGTAGCTAGAAAATTACAACGGCAGGGAAAAGTTAGGTTTATTGGTTTCTCTACTCATGGTCCTACTGATGTGATAATTAAAACTATAGAAACAAATCAATTTGACTATGTTAACCTACACTGGTACTACATTAATCAAGGTAATTGGTCGGCAATAGAAGCTGCTCAAGAGCTTGATATGGGAGTATTTATTATTAGTCCTTCTGATAAGGGTGGTAAATTGTATCAACCACCACAGAAATTAATAGATTTATGCTATCCACTTAGTCCTATGGTGTTTAATAATCTATTTTGTTTGAGTCATTCTCAAGTCCATACATTGAGTTTGGGAGCATCAAAACCTACAGATTTTGATGAACACTTAAAAACATTAGAATTTTTAGATAAAGCAGATGAGATACTACCACCCATATTAATTAGACTAGAGCAAGAAGCGATCGCTCAACTCGGAGAAAATTGGTGCAAAACTTGGCACATTGGTTTGCCTACTCCAGAAAATACTCCTGGAAATATCAATATTCCTGTAATTTTATGGTTAAGAAATCTAGCGATTGCCTACAATATGGTTGAATACGGTAAAATGCGTTATAACTTATTAGGTAATGGTAGTCACTGGTTTCCTGGTGCAAATGCTGAACAAGTAGAAAAATATGATTTGAGTAAATGCCTTGCTCAGAGTCCCCATGCTGATAAAATTGCAGATATTCTCCAAGATGCTCATAAATTACTAGGAGGAATACCAGTACAACGTTTATCTCAAAGTTAATTTATTGATTACTTTAATTGGTTTAATAAGGTAAAAATTTAGGATATTTGAGGCAAAAGTATAACTGATAATATAGGCACTGAAATATCTAACTTGTGAAAAATTATATAAACTTCTGTTTAGAGCTAGATTTAAAATCATCAAGGGTAAGAAGTTTTATTTTCATACTATCAGGGAGTAAAAAAAATTATTGGTAAAAATTTATTAGTAAAAAAAGTTTTTTCTGTAGAAAAATTTCTTTCTACTTTTTTTGGTATTAAAATTAAACAGCCCTATATAATTCAAAGTATTTATACTAAAAAAAATAGATATTTATACTAGAATAAAGAGCAAATAAATTAAGATATTTGGTGTAAAGTATGAAGCAGAAAATGAGCTTATATCCAACTATGTAGAAAACAATTTATTAGAATTAGATAATTGTGTTTAATCAGTTATGTATGGCACGATTTGAAAATAAATGTTATGAAACTTTACTGAGTTACTGCTGATGCAAATTTACTTTTAAAAAGTCACAAATAGTTTCAAATTTATGCGAAATAATTCCCTAAAATTACTGTTACTGTAGCGTCAAATTTATGAGTCTAAAAAATATTACTTTTAACTAACTTTTTTACACATGACTGCCGTGAAACAGTATAATTTAATATCAATTACTATAAACTTTCTACTCTACCTTTGATAAAAACTATTTATTGGAGTAAATACTTGGTATTTAGTAATTTATGTGATAGATAAAAGTAATTTTTTTTCAGCTTCCAATGCAATAATTTTGATGATTACTACTGCTACTATATAGTATTATTTATTATCTATCCTTCTTATTCTTATTGTAAATCAAATTTCATAGCTTCAAAAAAATCTATGTCGTATGAACATATTTTCAACAGTAAAGTAAAATGTTCTGAAGAACTAACTCCCAACGAAGCCATTTTTGCTATTGGTTTAATGGTTATGGCTGTTGATGGTGATATTGATATGAATGAAGTAGAAATTATCGAGGGTTTTTTACTGAGAAAAGGATTTAATGCTAAAGAAGTAGATGCAGCTAGAGAAAAGGTTTTAAGAATAATTCGTCAAGAAAAAAATGAAGCATTATTTTGTGCAGCTAAACAGGTGCTTCAAGATGAACAGCAAATCGAAAGTGCTTTTGATTTAGCTGTTAAAGTAGCAATAGCAGATGATAAAGTAACAGAAGAAGAAGATAGTTTTGTGATGGGGTTAGCTCAAAGTCTAAAAATTAGTCAAGAAAAGGTGGATAAAATATTTGCAGATGCGACAAAGTATTATTATAATTCTGGAAGATTAATTGAAAAAATTGACGAAGTTTTATCAAAATTACCGATCGGTTCTAAATATGAAGGTTATATTGATACTACCACAGGCTTAAGGTCATTAAATATTAAAATTCGGACTCCAAAAGATGAATTAGTAATACTTAATATTGATGAAACTGGAGATGAGAATCAAATAGAAATGGAATTGGAGGCAGCACCACCATGGATGTTCTAAAAGTCAGGCAGAATAATTTTGAAACAATTAACAGTTATTGAATTTATAGTACTGGGAGGTTCAAAGCAGCTAAAATATGTAATATATTTTAAAAATATCGTGTGAATTTGAAGACAAGTTTCATAAAAATATTCCTACTTGTTGATAATAGTTAGTAGGAGAGCAAAAAAATTAATAGTTTTTTATGTGATTTTACTACAGCTATCTTTATTTGTATTTTTTCTTAAATAACAGGTTTGAAATATTTCACAATTAACTGATGACTTATCAAGAATGAAAGAGGAAATGGCATGGTTAATTAAGTAATAATTTTGATATTTTACTATTCATGGAATCTACAAAGATAGTTTTTTCATAGATCTTTGAAACAAAACTATTACAAATTTAGCAAAATCATGTTTTGCAGTATTTGACTTATGAAAGTAGAATACAGCAATTACTAAAAATAATTATAAATTTATTTGATTAAATAAATTTGGGATTAATTTTTATATTTTCAACTTTAGACTTAATTCATAACAGGATTTTCTCTATCTAAACTAAACTACTGTTTTTTTTGTAACTAATAATGAATCTTAATCGCCGTAATTTTTTGATATTAGTAAGTGCAACTTTAGGAGTTATGACTCTAAATGGTTGTCAAATATCGGAAGATAATTCTTCTTCTTCAGTAACTCCATCTAGTTCACAAAATGATACTAAGCTAGCTGAAAGTTCGGGGGGGTTTCAACTAACACCTTTGCCTTATGAATATGACGCATTGGAACCTTATATTGATCGAGAAACTATGCAGTTTCACTATGGTAAACATTATGCTGGTTATATTAAAAACTTGAATGGGGCGATCGCTAAGTATCCTGAATTTAAAGACAAGAGTGCTGAGGATTTATTGGGTAGTTTGAATGGTTTACCGGAGGATATTCGTACTGCTGTTAGAAATAATGGTGGTGGTTATGTTAACCACAAAATGTTTTGGGAAATTATGACTCCTAATGGTGGGGGTAAACCTGAAGGGAAAATAGCTGCTGCTATTGATGAAAGTTTTGGTAATTTTGATAGTTTTAAGGAAAAGTTTAATGCTGCTGGTGGTGGTCGTTTTGGTAGTGGTTGGGTATGGTTGGTTTTGGGTAAGGATGGAAAGTTAAAGGTTATTAGCACTGCTAATCAAGATAGTCCTTTTTTGACTGGGGATTATCCAATTATGGGTAATGATGTTTGGGAACATGCTTATTATTTGAATTATCAAAATCGTCGCGGTGATTATTTGAATGCTTGGTGGAATGTGGTTAATTGGTCGGAGGTTAATCGCAGGTATGAGAAGGGGTTAACAGTTATTGGTTAACAGTTAGCAGTTTTTAGTTAACAGTTTTTAGTTGATAGTTATCAGTTGAATTGGTTTGAGTTTTTTAGTTAGCTAAGTTGAATAAAAAGTCATGTATATGGGCGAACAACTCCAGATAGTTTTTATGATATCAGAATTTTTGTGAGGATGCAACCGAAAATCCCTCGACGCGCCGAATTTTTCTGGAGCTTCAGAGAATGAAAATATTGGTGGTTTTCCACTGAGGAGGTATGGATGGAAAGATTTGATGAGGCAAAAACAAGCATATATGTTTATGAGAGTTTCACAGAATGAAAATCTTTCTGCTATTGCTCCTGGGGAAAATTCCTGAATATTCGATTATCTCTTAGCAAGGAAATTTAGTTGAATAAAAAATCATGCGTATAGGCGAACAACTCCAGATAGTTTTTATAGTATCAGAATTTTTGTGAGGATGCAACCGAAAATCCTTCGACGCGCCGAATTTTTCTGGAGCTTCAGAGAATGAAAATATTGGTGGTTTTCCACTGAGAAGGGATGGACAAGAAGATTTGATTTTTGATAGACGAACAAATTAGTTAATTTTGGGGAATTAGAATTTTTGAGGGTAGGAGCAGGAGCGATCGCTCTTAAAATACTCATTTATTAATTTATCTAAATGTTGGCATTTATACCCGCGCTATCCCGTAGGGGAGCGTCGGGATCAATGCCAACCCATGCTATATTAATACTACTTAAAGTAATAGGCTAAAACATTGAAAGCCAGATACAAGTATCGCATATATCCAAATCATCTTCAAATAATCAAATTAAATAAACTATTTGGTTGTTGCAGACACGTTTGGAATAGTACGCGATTCACACTGTAATCAACTGTATGCTAATGGTCACAAGAGACCTAGCTATGTGGACTTAAGCAAACAATTTATAACTCAAGCTAAAAAAGAATTATTTTGGTTAAAGGAAGTTGCATCTACTCCATTACAACAATCTCTCAAAGACTTAGACAAAGCTTACAAAAACTTCTTTGATAGTTGGGCTGGAAAACGTAAAGGAATTAAGGTTAAACCACCAAAGTTCAAGTCCAGAAAATCTAGGCAAGCTGCAAGATTTGTAGGTGAAAATTACAAAATTGGTCAAGATAAAATCTATCTACCAAAGGTAGGCAAAGTTAAAATAGTTTGGTCAAGATCATTAGCAAGTCAACCTAGCTCAGTTACTATAATTAAAGATAGTTCTGGTCGTTATTTTGCTAGTTTTGTAGTGGAAACTTGTGCCAAAATTTTGCCTAAAATCGACAATTCAATAGGTATAGATTTAGGAATTTATACTTTTGCAACATTGAGTAATGGCGAGAAAATACTAGCCCCTAAACCATTAAAACAAAACCTGAAGAAATTAGCTAAGTTTCAAAGAAAGTTTGCTCGTACTGAACCAGGGAGTAAACGTCGTGAAAGATGTAGATTAAGAGTAGCCAAACTTCATACTAAAGTCAAAGATATTCGTACAGATTTTCTACACAAGCTATCAACTGATTTAGCCATAAATTACGACACTATCGTATTAGAAGACTTAAATGTTTCCGGTATGATTAAAAACCACAAATTAGCTAAAGCAATTAGTGATTTAGGATGGAGACAATTTAGGACTTTAACTGAGGCTAAGTGCGAGAAATATGGTAGAGAATTTAGAGTAATTGATAGGTGGGAACCTACGAGCCAGAAATCTAGTTGCTGTGGGTTTCGTGGAGGTAAAAAGGAATTAAATGTGAGAGAATGGACTTGTCTCAATTGTGGCACGTTTCACGACAGAGATATAAATGCTGCAGTGAATATTTTAGAAGTTGTTCAACCAAAAACCAAGGTTGAAACAATTGAAACAGTAGTAGAAAATCCTGTACAGCTATCACTTTTTCAAGAAGTCGCCGAGGGTCAACGGTCGATTATTTATCGGACATGGAGCCAACGTAATTCTGCCCGTAAAAAGGTAGTTGATGGCAATGATGTGTCAACCCGCCCAGAGTTTTTCAAGCAGCTTAGTCTGTTTGATTGATGGATGGGAATCCCGCGCTGTCTGGCAGAGCAGCGTCGGGAGGATGTCAACCTCTAATTATTTAACCGAATTTAAATGAGGTGGTTAGGGTAGCTCGATCTACATCAGCTATCAAAGCTTGATAATTAACTCTAATTATAAGAAAGGCAAAAAAACATCCAAGCTTTAGAAGAGTTACTTAGAGTTAGTCTAGCTATAACAATTTACTAAGATGAACAAATATCCAGATTTTAGGAACTACGGCTATCAAATTAGTAAAGAATTAGGATGTAATTTACAAGGTGGGCGAATTACTTATTTAGCAAAATCTCTCACTTCAAATCGACAAGTTGTGATTAAGGAATTTAGATTTGCTATTGCTGATGGGAGTTGGTCTGCTTTTAAAGCTTATCAACGAGAAATTTCGGCTCTCAAACAATTAAAACATTCTCAGATTCCTTGTTATTTAGAATCTTTTGAAACTGAGTCTGGTTTTTGTTTAGTAACAGAATATATTCACGCTCCATGTTTGGCGGAAAGACATATTTTTACTCCTGAAGAAGTGAAACAAATTGCTATTTCAGTTTTGGAAATTTTGGTATATCTGCAAAATTTTCAACCTCCAATAATTCATCGGGATATTAAACCAGAGAATATTTTAGTTGATGAAAACTTGCAGGTTTATTTGGTAGATTTTGGTTTGGCAAGATTGCAAGGAGGGGAGTTAGCTTTGAGTAGTATTACGGCAGGAACTCCAGGATTTATGCCACCGGAGGAAATGTTTAATCGACCTTTGACAACTGGTTCAGATTTATATAGTTTGGGGGCTACTTTAATTTGTTTATTGACGGGAACTAGGAGTGTAGAAGTTGATAGGTTATTGGATGAAGATTATCGATTTAAGTTTGAAGATTTGGTTCCTAGTTTACATTGGCGTTTTACTAAGTGGTTGACGAAAATGGTGGAACTTCATCCGAAAAGGCGTTATGAAAATGCTGTTTTGGCTTTGCAAGAATTAAAGGAAGTTCCTGTTGTCGGAGGTGAGGAAATTTTTGCTTTTCGGGAGAATGAAGTTAAGGTTGATAGAGAATTTGTTGGTGGGAAAATTCCTGTTGTTGGAGGTAGGGAAAGATTTGCTTTTCTGGAGGATGAAGTTAGGGTTAATGAAAAATTTATTGGTGTTGCGGATAAGGGAGAAATTTTTGCTTTTCCAGAGAATGAAGTTAAGGTTAATCAAAAATTTGTTGGTGTTTTGGGAATTGCAGCGATTGTTGGTATTTTGGCTGGCAGTATTGGGTGGTTAGGTAATTCGGTCAATAATACTTCAGTGAAGAAAAATGGCGGTTCAGTAAGTAATATCTCAACCTCTATGGTTGTAGGTAAGGTTGATGTAAATATGATTATTAGATCGAATTCAGCTGGTCGAGATAACAGCTCATTAAATGATACTTCTCCTTTGGGTACTGTAATTAGAAAGCGTAATGAAATTATTGATTCAGATCCTAAATTATGGTACTTACGGTCTGATAAATTATGTGCTCTTTATAACGATAAAAATCAAACTCTTGCTATAAATCAATATGAATGTCTTGTATCAAATATCAAGGAACTTCAGAATACAAGAGAATGTATAGCGTGCGACCTTACAAGAGCTAATTTAAAAAACACTAACCTTGTAAATGCCAATTTACAGGGTTCAATCTTATTTGGAGCTGATTTACGAAATGCTAATTTAAAAAATGCTAATTTAAAACATACAGAGTTTCGAGATACCTTAATTAATGACAAGACTATATTAGATCCTAAATGGCATTTAGTTTGGCAAATTGTTAACGGAAAATATCAGGGATTGAATTTGAAAAATGCTGATTTATCTGATGCTTTTCTAGTGGGAAATTTAGAAAATATTGACTTAGAGGGAGCTAACCTAGAAAACACTATTCTCATAGATAGCATATTAGTCGGTGCAAACTTAAAAAATGCTAATCTCAAGGGTGCTAAATTCACTGGAATGAGCTATGTCTATTTACACGATTATCTAGAAAATCCTAGAGACCATGACAGATTCAGATTTCCTCATTTACACCAGGCTAATTTAGAAAATGCTAATTTAGAAACTGCAGAGTTAATATTTTCCAGACTACAAGATGCTAATTTACAGGGAGCTAATCTTAGGAAGGCTAAGTTAGCAGGTGCTAACTTAGATAATACAAATTTAAAGTCAGCAAATTTAGAAAATGCCTGGCTAGAACTTGCATACCTAAAAAATACCAACCTAGAAAATGCTAATCTTAAAAATGCTAATCTCAAAAATGCCAACCTTACTGGAGCAAATATTAAAGGTGCTGATTTTACTGGTGCAAATTTAGAAGGTGCAACTATGCCAGATGGAAGTATATATAATGGCAAAATCGATAAATAAATAGGTTTGAGAATTTCTCCTCGGATTAGTTCTACTTTATCTTCTTCTTTCAGGATGCAACTGAAATTCCTTTGATGGGAGATTTTTTTCACCTAGTAGCCTGCCACAATTATTTTGACAAGTTACTTTTCTGAAAATACTTAGATATTAAAATCTAATTACCTATCATAATTTCTATGGTAGACTAATAGCTCTAAGAAATGAAAATATCTCTGGCATTGCTCCTGGAAAAATTCCTGAAAATTCTTTGAGGTGGAAAATTTTTTAGTAGCTTCAGAAAATGAAAATGTTGGTAATTTTTCACGCTAGGAGGAATAGATGGAAAAGTTTTCAGAAAAACCAGCCTATCTTTAGGGTGCTTCGCAAGATGAAAATTTCTCTGCCATTGTTTCTGGAGAAAATTTCTGAGAATCCTTCGACGCGCCGAATTTTTCGGTAGCTCTCAGAGAATGAAAATATTGATAATTTTTCACGCTAGGAGGAATAGATGGAAAAGTTTTCAGAAAAACCAGCCTATCTTTAGGGTGCTTCGCAAGATAAAAATTTCTCTGCCATTGTTTCTGGAGAAAATTTCTGAGAATCCTTCGACGCGCCGAATTTTTCGGTAGCTCTCAGAGAATGAAAATATTGGTAATTTTTCACTGCCGAGAAAGGGAAGGAAAGATTCTGGGAAAAACAGCAGCTCTCTCTGGGTGCTTCACAAGATGAAAACATTTCTGTCATTGCTTCTAGGGAAAATTTCTGAACATCCTCTGGCGCGCCGATTTTTTTCAGGCGCTTGAGAGGATGAAAATATTAGTAATTTTTCACGCTAGGAGAAATGGATGGAAAAATTTTAGGAAACACAAACCTATCTTCGGAGTGCTTCATAAAATGAAAATTTCTCTGCCATTGTTTCTGGGAAAAATTTCTGAAAATCCTTCGACATGCCGAATTTTTCCGAAGCTTCAGAGAAGGAAAAAGTTGGTAATTTTTCACTCTAGGAGGAATGGATGGAAAGATTTTCAGAAAAGCCAACCTATCTTTAGGAGTGCTTCACAGAATGAAAAGATATCTGCCATTGCTCCTAGAAAAAATTTCTGAAAATCCTTCGACGCGCCGAATTTTTTAGGAGCCTCAGACAATGAAAAAGTTGGTAACTTTTTACTGCCGAGAGATGGTGGGAAAAAATTTGGCAGTTATCTATCAAAAATGGAGCGAGAGGACTCCCGGTATAATATCGGATTTACCGGGAGATGAATCGCGACCAAACAAACAATAAGCATTCCATTGAGATAGAATGATGATAGGATAAAGAGATGCTAATACTAACCTACGAGTACAAGTTAATCCCCTCTCCAGAACAGGTGGCCATCATAGAAGATATGTTGGCAGTCACAAGAAAGGTGTGGAATTATGCCTTAAGAGATCGAAAAGACTGGATAAAAAGTAGGAAATGTGCGGTTAATTCTTGTTCATTGAATCAAGAGTACATAATCCCTGGGGATGCACCTTACCCTAACTACAACAGACAAGCAGCTAGCTTAACTAAAGCCAAGAAGACTAACCCTGAACTTAAAAGAACTAATGCTCAAGTCTTACAACAAGTTATCAA
>JAAUYL010041411.1_pt1 | contig 20180 bp, 11 predicted proteins | sample 7278011 | NCBI WGS metagenome assembly JAAUYL01 (sample SAMN14350225, study PRJNA611818) | marine sediment metagenome | isolation source: surface marine sediment (1.8m) | place: French Polynesia: Moorea | collected 2018-08
CTATAGAAGCAGGATAGGTTCTAACAAAACTATAGCTATTGCTAAGGTAGCTATCAACAAACCATTTTTTTACTAGCATTCAGTATTCAGCTAAAATTCGGGAGTTAAAGTCCCCTATACAATTTTCAAACTAATTACTGATTGCTAATTTCTATTTTGGTCTAGATAAGAAAGTAAACTTTTTAATCAATTTTGTAGCAAATATTTATCTTGGTAACTAAATAAAATCTTAAAAAAATAGGTTTACTTATTTAACAATCGCTATTTTTTTTCTATATTAAAAATTAAAACAGAAAGTTTAACAAATCATTGGAGAAAATTTGATGCAAGTTGCACCCAAACCAGAAACAACAACAATTAATCATTCCCCACCAGAAACCATTACCCTTGATGTCAGTGGTATGAAATGCGCTGGATGTGTCAAAGCAGTAGAACGACAACTAACCCAACAAACAGGCGTTATCTCCGCTCGCGTCAACCTAGCAACCGAAGTCGCAACAGTTGAATGCGAAACAAACCAGATAGACCCAAATACCCTCGCCCAAAAACTCACAGATAATGGTTTCCCCACTCAACCACGTCTCGATACCTCCGAAACAGACCCCTCCAAAAAACAAACCGAACGTCATCGCCAAGAAATAAAACAACAAATATGGCGTATAGCGATCGCTTCTTTACTACTTATTCTCTCAGGTATCGGACATTTAGGTCACTTCCTTAGTGTAGAAATTCCCATTCTAGGAAATATTTGGTTTCATGCAGCATTAGCTACTCTAGCTTTATTAATACCAGGGCGAGAAATAATTATCGACGGCGCTCGGAGTATGTTACGCAACGCTCCCAATATGAACACTTTAGTTGGTTTAGGAGCTGTCACTGCTTATACTGCTAGTATCATTGCCTTGTTATTTCCACAGTTGGGATGGGAATGTTTTTTTGACGAACCTGTAATGATCCTTGGTTTTATTCTCTTAGGTAAAACCCTAGAGCAACAAGCAAGATATCGAGCAGCATCTACCCTACATTCATTAATTGCACTCCAACCAGCAACCGCACGTTTAGTTCCCCCACCTAACGGTGAAAATAATTCTTCTGAGTTTGTAGAAATTCCTGCCTCACGAGTGAAAGTAGGAGAATATTTACAAGTATTGCCTGGGGAAAAATTTCCTGTGGATGGAGAAATATGTGATGGTAAAACTACTGTGGATGAGTCGATGCTTACTGGGGAGTCGATACCTATAGTTAAAGAATTTGGTGCTAATGTTGCTGCGGGAACTATTAATAAGTCTAGCGCTATAGTTATCCAGGCAACTCGCACGGGTTCGGAAACTACATTAGCTCAAATTGTCAAATTAGTCGAAACTGCCCAAACTAGAAAAGCACCCATTCAAAATTTAGCGGATACGGTGGCAGGATATTTTACTTATGGCGTAATGACTATTGCTTCTCTGACATTTCTATTCTGGTATTTTGTCGGCACTAATATTTGGTCTCTCGTTTTGCAGACATCCAGTCACGAAGCAATGATAATGACTCATTCTACTTCCCCCCTACTTTTGAGCTTGAAATTAGCGATCGCTGTTTTGGTTATTGCTTGTCCTTGTGCGTTAGGTTTGGCAACACCCACTGCTATATTAGTCGGTTCGGGTGTGGGAGCGCAAAGAGGTTTGTTAATTAAAGGTGGGGATGTATTGGAAAAGGTGCATGAGTTAGATACTATCGTCTTTGACAAAACTGGAACATTGACTACTGGTCATCCGACCGTCACCGATATTGTTGGGGATAACCCAGAATGGTTATTACAGGTTGCTGCTACTGTAGAAAGTGGTGCGAGTCATCCTTTAGCAGAGGCAATTTTACAAAAAGCAGAGCAAGAAAATGTGGCGTTATTGCCAGCAACAGATTTTTATACCGAACCAGGTTTAGGAATATCTGCTGTTGTGGATGGCAAACTTGCTTTAGTCGGAAATTTAGAATGGTTGAAAAACTATAACGTTGTTGTCGAGCAAGAAAATATTCCCACTTTAATAGACAAAACAACAGTTTATGTAAGTGTGGATGGAGTCTTACTTGGAGTTATCGGAGTTAGTGATGCACTGCGGGATGATGCTCAAGCAACAGTTAAACTTCTGCAAAATATCGGTTTAAGGGTAATGTTGTTGACAGGCGATCGCTCTTCTGTTGCCAAAACTATTGCGCAACAGTTAGGTTTAACTGCGGACGATGTTTTGGCAGAAGTACCACCAGAAGGTAAAGCTCAGGCGATCGCTACTTTACAGTCAAAAGGTGAGAAGGTGGGAATGGTAGGAGATGGTATTAATGATGCTCCTGCTTTAGCTCAAGCGAATGTGGGTATTGGGATGCAAGCAGGTACAGATGTGGCAGTGGAAACTGCTGATATTGTATTGATGCAGGATAAGTTAATGGATGTGGTGGAGTCTATTAAACTCAGTCGCACCACTTTCAACAAAATTCGTCAAAATCTTTTTTGGGCGTTTGCCTATAATATTGTTGGTATTCCTGTTGCTGCGGGGGTATTACTGCCGAGTTTAGGAATTATTCTTAGTCCGAGTGCTGCGGGTGCTTTAATGGCGTTTAGTTCAGTGAGTGTTGTGACTAACTCTTTATTATTGCGTAGCACATTTCGTTGAAAGTAGACCACAGTACGAGCGTGACACACCTAAAATGTTGCAATAGTAGGGTCGGATTCCGCGTTAAATTAATGAGTCTAGGATTTACGCAGAAACGATATATATAGTGTTTAAAACTATAACGTTATAGTTTTTTGACTCTATATATAGTGCCTTTGCGTAAGTTCTGGAGTTTTCACATTTAATCAGATAAACCCGCCCCCCAATGATATAATTCACTATCAGGACTTACGCAGAGACACTATATATAGCGTTATATAGCGTTCAAAAACTATAACGTTATAGATACATAGTGTTTAAGACTCAGAAGTAAGTCCTGACTATTAGATCTCTCCGGAAAAGAGGGAGTAGGGAGTAGGGAGTAGGGAGTAGGGGGAAAGAATTAATGATTTATGGACGATAATTGATTTGATTTTTAATCATCGGAGATGTATATTTTAAATGAAACGGTTTAGTGCTACTTAAACATTTTATGGTCGGAAAAATGCCTCAAAGTCTCTCTAGACAAGGGAATTACCTTGATGCCCTAAAAATGGCTAGAACCGTTGGTAATTCAGGATTTATACCTTTTTGACGTCAAAGCCTTTGCCCGTCTATATTTGACCCTGTTTTTTGAGTTTATTTTGTTTAAGTCCCGTTAGTAGGGATGTTTTATGGAACGTCCCTGCAAGAATATTCTATTTATTACTAATTATAGAAAGATACTATATAGCAACATAGCTCAAAATATTGATTAAAAATGAGTCGAAATATTCGCCTTTTTCCCTCCTATTCTCAAAGAGAAAATCAGACGACAAATCATTGTCTGCTGATTCTCAAAATGCTTTATGAAGAAAATCCCAAATTTTTATCAGAAGTTTTGAGTAAATTATTAGGTGAAGGTTTATCTGGAAAAGTTGGAGTTAAATTTACTCAACAAGTAAGAAGAAAACAAAGTATTCCTGATGGAGAAATTACTCAAGAACCTTTCTCTATTTTTATTGAAACTAAAAGGGGAAATAATTTTGATGAGGGACAATTATTACGTCATCTAGAAAACCTCAAACAAAAGCAAGGAGCAAAAGTTCTCATTGCTCTTGCTAATTATGAACAAGATGAACCTAACGACCAGGCTTTTTTGAATGTCAAAAAGATTGCTGAAGCTGATAAAATCTTATTTTTACCCATTAGCTTTGAAGATTTTATAGAGTCCATAAAACTGACAAATTTACCCAAAAATTTAGCCGATGCGATTAACGATTTAGAAGAGTATTTTAATGAATAAAATTTGTTACCTTCTTGGAAATATCGTCTAGATGTTGTGAATTGTGCTGGAACTTATGATGATGTTATCAAGCATAATATATATGTTTGTACAGCAAGAGGTGGTCAGTATAGTCATCGTCGTAGTCTTTATTTTGGAGTATATCGAAATAAACAGGTAAATGAGGTAGCTAAGATTGAAGCTGTTGTGGATATTGAGTCAGAAAATGATTATTCTATTAAGTGGAAAAACGTCGATAAATCGGATGAAGAATTAGTTGAAATTGCTAGAAGTCGTCGTAGTTATATTGATGATTCATGGTATCCAGCACGAGTATTTTTATTAGCTGATTTACATCCGACTAATTTTCTGAAGACTACTCCTGGGGGTATGCAAAGCAGTAAACAATACTTTGATATTAGTAATTTGAATGTGAATGATGCTATAGATTTAGCCGAAAAATTAAAAGATAAAAGTTGGGAAAAATATTAATAAAAATTCTCTACTTTAAATAGGGAGAAAAATATTCTTTCCCAACCCTCTTAATACCATTTATCAAAAACTTTTCTACATTTTATTGAGCAGCAGTAGTGGCGTGATACACCTAAAAATGTAGGTTGGGTTGAGGTAACGAAACCCAACAAAGCCTTATTGTTGTTGGGTTTCCTACGTCAACCCAACCTACGCTTATTGCACCATTTTAGTTGTGTCGGTCTAGTAGTAACGCACCGTTTTTAATAATTTAGATTTAGGTGCGTTACGTTATCACTAACAGCACCCTACTAACTCTATATTAATCATCTAATTTAAGCAGCTAACAGAGATTTTTTTTCTGCATAAACATAAGCAGTTTTAGTCATAGGATGAAAATTTATCCATTCCCATTGTTGCTGCAATGCTTTGAATAAACGATTTGTTCCTTGAATCATTGGCATGGGAAATTGTTCTAATTTTTTGGGAGATTCTAAGAGTTTTTTCGGGATACGATATTTAAGGGAAAATTCTGCAATAACTGGCAAATTGTCTGTCTGGTTTAAATACCAGAAACTTAAATCTGTTTTGACAATATGTTTATCTCCAAACTGTAAATTTGCAAGTTTTCTTACCACCTCATAAACTTGAAAATTATTGACTATCTCAATCGGAGTTTTTTCAGGAATATCAAGAGATTTTAATCCAGGAAATAATTTAGCCACCTGTTTGATATTTTCAAAGTTCGGTTCTTTATTTTTAGTCACAGATATTGACTGAGAAAACTTGCTTTGAAATGGTGGAATAATATCTTCCTCAAACTTAGTTTTACCAGGTTTAGTTGCCGATAAATCCTGTGAAGCTGACAAATAACGGTCTGGTTCACGATGTTTGAGAGTTACTTGATATTCTGGTTGATCATATTTTTTTTCTTGCCTAATTCTCAGGATAAAACCATAATGACGCAAATCAAAATTTGGCGTATCTAGATAATAAGTTTGCCTATATTTTTCTTCTGTTTCTCGACTAATAATTTTTCCCGAAAACTGTTGTGTTAAAAACTCAACTAAATTACCAAATCTTTGTATCGTATGGTCACGGTCATAAAATTGATTAACGTTGAGAATAAGTTTATATTCTCTGGAATTAATTGCTTGGTTGCAGTTCTTCATCACTAATTTTTTATTGCATCTGTGTAGGAGTTACGACAACCTGAAACTTATTGATTCAAGTTTTAAGTTTGAGGATGTTTTTTAGCAGATGCGCCCCTGGGAAGTTAAAAGTTAAAAATTAAAAGTGAAAAGTCAAAAGTCAGAAGTAATATTTTATAGGCTCAAAAATTTGAGGCTACATTCAATAATTAATAATTAACAATTGACAATTAATAATTACCTCTTCTTAAAAAGAAGAGGATTGGTTAAAAGGAAAATTTTTTCTCCCTGAAAGGAGAGGCTTTAAATCTTAGTTTTTCGGTAACTTCAGGAAATTATTTCACATAATCAGTTTGAAACTATTTGTGACATCTTTAAAGTGAATTGGTATAAGAGTTATTTGCTGAAATAATGATGTTAACAGCAATTAGATTTTGTGCTATTATTTATACCAATTTATTACCATAAATAATCCAACAAAAATGCAGAGTTAAAACCAAAATTTTTCATCTTTTAAAATCGATACAAAATCAATATAATGCTATAGCAATCCGCGCATAGGTTGTAATAATTCAAAAACTAGAAATAAACTCCGAAACTTTTACCCATTTACCTTTGCCTATTCCCTATTCTCAAAAAAGTGGCAATATTTTTGACACGAATAAAATAGGATTGCTATATACCTTTGCTCAAATTTTCCCCAGAAAATCGGACAGTTATTTTTGAAAATTTTAACTCCATACTTTCGGTGAAATTGCATCAATAGTAACTATCTATTGAGTAGTATTGCTTAAATCAAGCATCGACCCTGAAAAAATTTAGCTTTTGGCCAAAAATACCAGACCATTTTACTGAAAAGCTATTTCTTAGCTATTATAAACTTACATATTAATATGTGGCAATACCAGAAAAAAACTTAAAAAAATATTTTTATTTATTATTTTTTCATTTGTATGTTCTAGAAATCAGAATAATTTGGTTAACAAAATAGAAATTTGGTAGTGGTGCATTGTAATGGTTGTGCACTGTCATTATTTTTGTTACGAGAACAGTGGGAGCATCTTGCTCCTGTACCAGGCATTCCTTATTCCTTGTATACCATTACTATGCATGACTACCAGAAACTTATTTGTAGAGCTACCTGCAACATAAATGACAAAATTATATCAAACATCAAAAACAAATATTCCCCACCCTTGCAGAGATAAGGATGGAGAATATCGTAAGTTAAGTCAAGCAAATAGACCTCTCCGAAAAAGATATAGATTTTTTGGAGGAGTAGGGAACAGGGAACAGAGAACGGGGAACAGGCAAGATATTTTCACGAAAAATGCATGAAAAAGGATTTTTTATGGTGACTTTTTCTTTCTTTAGCCGCTCTAACTCAAAGGTTTATTTATTTTCCGGAGATGTCTAATAAACTAAATCAATTTAACATCTGGATACTCAGCAATCATATCATCAGAAGTCAAAGTATCCCCACTTGCTTGAGGAGTCCACAGAACTTCAACAGCTAACAATTGTTCGCTAGAAATAGAACCCATTTGACTCAAAGCACGCCTTAAATCTTCTGTACTATTAATAGTTGGTAATATTAGTTTCCCTTGAGTACCAACAATAATAGTAACTACAATATATTCCCCTGGAGCTTCTGGTTGCTGACTCACCAGTTCCCCATTAGTGTCACTAACTGGCAAAGCAGTTTGAACATCTTTAGAGATTAATTGATTATTGTAGTTAGAAAGAGTTTCCTCAGAAAACTTGCTACGTTCAGTCAGAGCATACTGATTAAATTTTGCCTCTGCGGAGTCTAACCTTGCTTGTTCACTTTGGGCAGCACCATAACTCCAATATTCGGGGTGACGTAATAAAGATAATGTCGCTTCTTGGAGAACTTGTACTCTACCAGCAGCAAAACCAGTATCAGCATTTTCTGCTATTCTATCGAGGTCTGTTTGTAAACTCCTAGCTTCTGCCAATAAACCAACTTGCACACGAGCAACAGAAACAGTCGGGTTATCACTATAGTTCTCAAACTCATCTCCTGAAGTTGCTCTGCGGAAACTACTAACTAAGAAATTAGCGATCGCGATAAAAATCAAAATTGTAAATAGACTACCAAACCCACCGAAACCAAAGAAAGGTATTAAGAAGGGAAAACCAAAACCACCCCCTCGATAGTAACCACCTCCAGGACTACGAGTAGGTGAAGTATAGGCGCGACTGGGCATTCTAAATGACCCACCCCCCATGCGACCACCACTACGAACGGCCATTGCTGCATCAGCTTGACTAAATACTAAGGTTAGAACTAACCCGATGACAAAAAATGATTTGAGGATGCCTTTAATATTTGAAACCAGTTTTTTACTCATAAGTAATCATTAATTATTGCTATACATATTCAATTTACCCCTTTCTCTCTAGACTGTGGAGTTAAATCTAGTTGTTTAGCTATCTGGATATCCCTACTTGTGTATTAGAACATCAAATTTTAAAATTTTAATATTGTATTATGGGTTAATCTTTACCTATCTATAGCGCTATAGTTTTGATAATGTATCTAATAGAGATAGGCGTGATAATTACAAATCAAATCAATCCCATACGCAGAAATCATTAATTCTTTCCCTCTACTCCCTACTCCCTACTCCCTACTCCCTCTTTTCCAGAGAGGTCTAATATTTATGCCAAATTTCCCAAATATATAGGACTTAAAAATCTATTTGCTGTAAGGGTTTAGAGTCAGGGTTTGGAGACCAAACCCCTACTAACCTCATATAACTTCTGACTTCTGACTTCTGACTTCTGACTTCATGCAACACCCCCTCCAACAATAGTAACTATTTCCAACTTATCCCCTGGCTGCATTTCAGTTTTATCCCAAAATTGTCTATGTAGAATCTCCCCATTATATTCTACAGCTACCAAACGAGGATTTAATCCCAACTCTTCCAGGAAATTTGGTAAGAGTGTCTGGGGTAAACAGGTACGAGTTTCTCCATTAACTTTAAGTGTAATTTGATTTGACATTAGACATCTCCAATAATGAAAAATAAAACCAATTATCCCACTTTTATTCATTAACTCTTTCTCCGTGCTCCTTGCTCCCTACTCCCTCTTTTCTAGAGATATCTATTTTGATTTCAGCAATTAACAATTAATAATTAGGGTTTGCGCTCAAAAGTCTTATGGGTGATGGTAGGAGTCAGGAGTCAGGAGTCAGAAGTCAGGAGAAATGGGAATCACAGAGGGTGTTTTCGGAATAATTGTCCCTCAAAATTTTCCTCCTTGTCTGGTCAAAATCCTCAAATTTTTAGCTTCAGGAAGCAAAAACCTTGCACTTTTTTGTACAAAAAAAGCCTAAAGTCCTTATCTGTCAATACTTTTAGATTTAATCAGCAAGCCATAATTACCTCTCCTTAAAAGGAAACAGTCAACAATTAATAATGCAAGAATTATTGAATTATTAATTATTCAAGGGAGGCTAAAAATATTAAATATTAATTATTAATTATTAATTATTAATTATTCGGTAGCCTAGACTTTTTCGGGTAATATATTATGAGAACGTAGAGTTTGATAACGATTTAGTTGAGACAGAAAATATTGAGTTACCAAAGTTGGTTGCTCTGCTTGCATAATTGCCCTAACTACAGATACACGTTCCGCACCAGAAGATAGAACTTCATCACAGTTTTGCATATCAATTCCACCAATAGCAAACCAGGGAATAGGACAATTATTCACAGCATAATTAACATATTCTAAACCTGCTGCTGCTTTATCTAATTTAGTAGGAGTTTCATATACTGGTCCTACTCCAATATAATCTGCTTCTTCCTGAATTGCCCGCCTCATTTCTTCTGGGTTTGTAGTAGAACGACCTATGAGCTTCTGAGGTCCAAGCAGTTGTCTGGCAAGATTAATAGGTATATCATCTTGTCCCAGATGAACTCCATCTGCATCAGTGGCGATCGCTAAGTCTACTCTGTCATTAACAATAAATAGAGCGCCGTAGCGACGACAAATTTGACAAAGTTTTTGTGCTTCTGTCAATCTTGTAATGTCATTTGCTGTTTTGTTTCGATATTGGACAAGAGTTAATCCTCCCTGAAGAGCAGCTTCTACTATATCGGTTAATCTTTCTTGAGGTGAGGTGACAAGGTACAAGTAAGAGTTTTGCAGTTGTTGATTTCTTTGATAGGCGAGAAGCCCACTTTCGATAGTATAAACTCGGTAACGTATTTGTTTACAAGCGGAAGCCATCTGGGAGTTATAGATTTTTCCATATTCTTCTAGAACTCTGAGTGCTTCTTCTAAGCGACAAAAGTTAACTTGCAGTAGTTGTTGAACATCTGAGCGGTGTTCTTCCTGTGGATGAGTCAATTCTGTACCAGGGTCGCCGGGGGTATTGCGGGACATTCTCAGTTCTGTGCCATGCCAACTGCCAATCTCTTGACGTAGTTGTTTACACTCATTGGCCAAGTTAATACTATTGAGGCCAAAGCGACACCATTCTTCAATAATTCTCAGTCCTTCCCGCGCCCTATCTAAGTTAGCATCTAGAATTCGGCGAACGGCAGGCTGCACATTCTTATCCCAATTATATTTATCGCCCATAAAAATTATCCTATAAATTTTAATCGTACCTTGTCAAAATAACTATAATCTTGCCCTTTCAAATATCTGAGGGGCAGACTAAGACAAATTTTGCTACTAAGCTACTAATATAGATTTTTTTTTATAGTATAATGTTGCCTGCAATATAGAAATTAAATAGTAGTCGTTAACTAGGAGCAATTCGGAGTTAATCTTAGCAATTGGTTCACTAACTACAGCAGGTGCTGTTACCTATAAGTTATCTCCTTTTTTATATTTCCTTGACAAACAATCTTTTAACAATAGTTAAGATAATTTTTGAAATATTTTAGTCAGTATTAGGGACTTCCAGATCAAAAAATATACAATTACCCTGAATTTAGGGAGTAGGGAGTGGGGAGTAGGGAGTAGGGAAATTAGGTAGCGAAACAAATAGTTCTGGTTCAAAAATTGGATATTTTATTTTTTGCTATTCCCTTATGACGACAGTGGAAAGCCTAAAGTATAGTTAGGCTATTTTAATAGAAAATCCTGACTATAATAGCTATAAATTTTTGTTAGATTAATTGTTTATACTATCGCGCTTCAGTAGTAATAAAATTTTGATTAGTACCTATTTAATAAATGTTTTCTACAAATAAATTTTAGGTAGTAAGTAAGTCTTTATGTTCTAGGATAGGAAATTAAGTTTCCCGCTATCCGAGCGTTTTATTTGGTAAGCATTCAGCTATTAGCAGTCAGCTATCACCAATTAGATATCTCCCTTCAAAGGGAGGTTGAAATTAATACTTCTCAGAGTTAAGGGAGTTTACGACCGGCAGTAACTTTTAATTCTCTTTAAATTCAATAGTTGTTAATTTAGTTCCTTTGCAGGAGACTGGCTAATAGCTGACGGCTGTTTGCGTAGCATGACCTAGGAAATGCTTACGTTATTTGTAACATTTTTTTTCATGCTTTGGTTCAGGATGACTACCTCAAAAAAATCTAGTACACTATTTATTTTCTGATAATTTCGATGATTAAAAAATCCATTCAGGTCAAAAAATCAATCTATGACAAGAAAAATCAATTAATGAAATTTCAACGGAAAAAAGTATTATTAGGAATAGGTATTGGTGTCTTTTTTGTTGGCGCTACACTCAATTATTTAACTGATAATTTACTGATTTATCAGGTAAGAGAAATATTCTTAGGATTTAGTCAAAATATTAATACAGCAGATGCAAAAGGAAATACACAATTACATAATGCTATTCAGGATAATGAGTCTGAAGTAATAGATATATTAATTGCTAATGGCGCTCAGGTTAATGTGAAAAATAACAATGATAATACTCCACTACATTATGCAGGTAAAAGTCAGGAAATAACTGCTTTACTTGTTAATAAAGGAGCAGATGTTAATGCTAAAAATAATCAAGGGATTACTTCTCTACATAATGCTCGTCGGCGAGGAGTAGCTGAAATATTAATTACTCATGGAGCAGATATAAATGCTCAAGATAAAAAAGGTAAAACTCCTCTACATTATCTAGTAACTAACGATAGTCAATCAGCAGCAGAATTATTAATTGATCGGGGAGCAAATGTTAATGCTAAAGATAATAATAATCAGACTCCTTTGGATTATGTGCGAAGTCAAGAGATGGCAAAATTAATGATTAGTCGTGGAGCCAAGTTTGGCAATTCAGATGTTAGTGTTAATTCTGGTAAATATAGTTTATTACATGAAGCTGTAGCACTGGGAAACAAAAAATTAATTGACCTACTAATTGCTAATGGTGTGAATGTAAATATTCAAGATGAAGATGGAAATACAGCTCTACATTATGGCAAAGATGATCGGGAAATAACTCAATTATTAATTGCTAATGGAGCTGATATTAACGCTAAAAATCAAGAAGGCAATACTTGCCTACATCAAACAGAAAATCCAAAAGTTGCTCAATTATTAATTGCTAATGGAGCTGATATTAACGCTAAAAATAAATGGGGATTTACTCCTATTTTTACTACATCTAAATCTGTGGCAAAACTGCTATTTACTCAGGGTGCTGATTTAAAATCAACAAAAGTAAATGCTAAGGATGCTGATGGTAGTACCCCATTACATTATTCTAAGTTTACTAAATTAACTGTAGTTTTAATTGGGGATGGAGCAGATGTTAATGCTAGAGATAATTATGGTGAAACTCCTTTACATTATGCTAGAGATAATCAAGATGTGGCTACAATTTTAATCGCTAATGGAGCAAATGTGAATGCCAAAAATAATTATGGTGAAACTCCCTTACATAAAGTAGATAACCAGAAAGTAGCTGCTTTGTTAATTTCTCATGGAGCAGATGTGAATGTCAAAAATAATTATGGCGAAACTCCCCTAAATAGTATTGATAACCAGGCAGTCGTAGAGTTTATTAAAAGTAAAATGGGTGATAAAAGTAACTAGGGCTTGCTGATTAAATTTCAAAGCATTTACCGATAAAAGTTTTAGGCTTTTTAGGTATTGAAAAAGTACCTAATTTTTAGCTATTCATGCTCAAAAAGTTAGGATTTTTGGCGCATAAAAAAATTACCGAAATATTCTGGTTTAAAGCCTCCCGTTTTAAGGGGATAATAAATAAAAATTTTCCTGTTTGTCAATCCTCTTCTTTTCAAGGAGAGGTAATTCTAAATTCTTAATTCTTAATTCTTAATTCTTGAGTCCCCTACTTCCCTACTCCCCCGCTCTCCTACTATCGAAAAAAGACTTTTTCAGCAAACCAAAAGGTAAGTATTCAGGTATAGCGCTACGGGCAAGGTAAAAGTAAAAAATAATCTATACCATTCTCTTCTATTATTAGAATTGCAAAGTTCCATACTCCTCCCTAATTATACCATTTCTCAAAAACTTTATCTATTTCAGAGTAGGAGAGTAGGGGAGTAGGGGAGTGGGGGAGAAGTAAAAATAGGGATAATCAAAGATTAAATTGTCTCAAATCAGCAAAAAGATAATTATCCAAAGGTAATTACTTAATAACTGAAGTATTAATCAAGTATAGCATTACTTTTGGGAATTGGTATTATTTATAACTGTTTAACCGGAAGTCATTTTAGTTAGCCTCCTGTCGGAGGAACTGCGTTAACAGTTAGCCTCCTGCGGAGGAACTGCGTTAAGAGTGCCTCCTGGCTGTTGCAAGAGGCTTGAAATACGGAATCTTGTTTTTTTATCCTCTTAAAAGAGAAGGCGGAACTACCAAAATTTTTCGGTGAAACTCCCCTAAATAGTATCGACAACCAGGCAGTAGTAGAGTTTATTAAAGGCAAAATGGGTAGGAAGAGTGAATAATTTCGGGTAATTGCAAAGTTCCATTTATATCTCTAAAAATACATTTTGCTAGATAATTAAGACTTAGATAATAGTCCCTTAATTAGGGATAGAACTGAGTTCCGCTTACGGGAAAAAAACTTGTCCTCCTTCTCCATCTTTATACTTTCTTTCTCCTGACTCCTGTACGGGTGATTCGCGAATCACCCCTACGACTCCTGACTCCTCCCTAATTATTTATAACTGTTCAAAACACCCCATAATAAGAGATACTTAAAAAAATATAATAACTGAATAATCTGTCACAATTTTCTAGGATGAAGGCCGTGAAACCAATATTTATCCTTTTTTCGCAGAAAAATAATCAAACAAATTTACTGCGGAAAACCAACTGTTTATCTCCTCTTTTAGCTACAACACTACTGGGGTTATTTACTTCTACAAGTCTGGCAGTACCATTAGTACAACAAGTTGCCCAATTCCCAGAGACTCAAGCTTATTCTCAGATGAATTTGCTTTATGTTAGTTCATCTATTGGTAAAGATTCTGGAGATGGTACTAAAGCTTCTCCTTTAAAAACTATTACTTATGCTTTAAAAATCGCTCAACCTAATACAAAAATTTTACTTGCGCCGGGAACTTATAGTAGACAAACAGGTGAAGTTTTTCCTTTGGTTTTACAGTCAAAAATTACTATTAAAGGTAACTCTTTCAATAATGGTAAAAATGTTTTAATTCAAGGTGGTGGTAATTTTAAGAGTCCGACTGTAAAACCAAAAAATATTACAATCGTAGCTGCTAATAACTCAACTTTAAATGGTGTAACAGTCACAAATCCCAATCTTCAAGGTTATGGTTTATGGATAGAATCTAGTGGCTGTCTTATTAGTAAAAATACTTTTACTGGTAATCGCCTAAATGGAATTTCTATGGTGGGTAGTAATATAGGAATTATTCAGGAAAATAGTTTCTATAACAACGGCAGAAGTGGCATAACAATTTCTGATAATTCTCAACCAGAAATTAGAGATAATTTGTTTCAAAATACTGGTGTAGGAATTAAAATTTCTGATGATGCTGCTCCACAAATAATAGGAAATCGTCTAATTGAAAATCAAAATGGAATTATCATTCAAGGAAATGCACGGCCAATTTTGCGAGGCAATTATATAGAAAGTAATAGACAGGATGGAGTAGCAGCGATCGCTGAATCATTACCAGACCTGGGTAACTCTCAAGAACCTGGTCGTAATACTATTCGGAATAATGGCAGGTATGATATTTATTCTGTAGTAAAAGGTAAAACTATTCCCGCTTATGGGAATTCTTTAGGGGGCGATCGTAATTATGGCAGTATTGACATTGCAGGAAAAATTGCTCCTCCCCCAAGAGTTGCTCCTCTGAGAAATATTCCAAACACTCCAAGTGTAAGTCAGGCAAAAAGAGAGTCTGACCAGGAGGAAGTTATTATGGAAGTTGCATCTATTCAGGAAGATACTCAGGAAAAGACAAAACAATCAAATTTATCACCCTCAGCAGAAAAACCACAGGAACGGAGGATCTCTAGTAGTATTATTTCCCGATCAAGAACAGAAAATTCAACCACAGAAATGATTATGATCCCTGTACCACCTCCAGAAACCCGGAGAGGATCTAGGGGAAATTCCTACAAACAACCTAGTGGTCAGGGAAATTTACAAAGACTACTACAAACTAATCCTAATTATCAGAATAGACAAACAATTGAAATACCAGTATCCCCACCAGAGTCAGGAAGAAGAACTTTAGACAGATTCCGAAATTTACCCCCTAGAAGCACTACCCCAACTTTTGGAGGTAACAGACCAGTTGCTTCTCCTGGTTTACTACCTGTTCCGACAGCAAATATTCCCCTTGGTCGTGGAGGTTATGTTCCACCAGGTATTGCCAGAAATCAAAATCCTAATCCTTGGTCTAGACTATCTTTAAGGTCTAATTCTCGAAGTCGTGCAGCAGCTTTGGGTCTACGTTATCGGGTAGTTGTAGATGTAAATAATCTTTCTCAGCAGTATAAGTTGCGATCGCTTGTACCAGATGCTTTTTCTACTAATATTAATGGTAATTCTGTAATGCAAGCAGGAGCTTTTCGGAGTCGTCTTGAAGCAGATCAACTATTAAGAACTTTGCAAAATAATGGTTTGAATGCTGAAATTATAAGGGTTAGGGAGTAGGGAGTAGGGAGTAGGCAATAGGGGGGAAATAATGGATGATTTCTCGGCGATAATTGATTTTATTTTTTAGAGCATATTTCTGGCAAAGGTTTAGGGAGTAGGGAGTAGGCAATAGAGGGAGTTAAACTTTCCAGGTCTAGTTCAAAAATTGGATAATTTATTTTGGTAGTCCTGTATGGTAATGGTGAGGATATATATTTTTTACAGTAGTTTCGGAGGCGCGTGAGGTACAAAGTTTTATCGCTTTAGTATATAGGCAAGAAAGATTAGTCTTCCACTGTACCTCACCATCCGCGCAAAGTGCTGTAATTTCTCTCACACTCCCCATCTCCCCATCTCCCCATCTCCCCATCTCCCCAAACTCCTGTGCTTCCTTTACCATTACTATGCACCACCACCTTTATTTTTTGCTATTCCCTAACTGAACTTCCCCGTACAAATGTACTATGGTTTCCCTTAAAAGTTAGTCTATCAATGCTTTCAGTGACCATACCTCCTCTGTCTATTACAACGATCTCGAGCTTCATACTATTTGTCCCTGCAGTACAGAAATTTACTTTAAAAAGAAAAAATGTCATAAAGACTGTTAATTTTTATTGTTTTTTGAAAAAACAAACATTAAAGAAAACATTCAGACAAAAAATTTTTTTCCACAGTAGACACAATTTGCTTCACTAGGACTACAATGGACGTGCTTAGTTTGAAATTTTAAGAGGTATACAATATGGTAATATCTGCAACTCCCAGTAATGCCAGAGTTTTCGTACTTCCTAAGAGACAAGATTATATCCAGCCTCCACTGGCCAAAACAGTTCCATTAGATAAGATTAGAACAAAATTGGACATGACACTATTAGCCCTCAAGGTTTTAATAGGTTTTAATTCTGAGTCCATAATTCAAGTAGCAAGTAAATTAAATATACCCCCCGAAATTGCTGATGAACTTGCTCTAGCAGTAGGAGAAGAGAAGGGAGAAAAACAGGTAGTATCCCAAAATCAACCTCTGAAAGTAGAAGAAGCTCAGAGTTTTATATTAGTTATCTGTCACTTGGCAAAACAAAACCAAGCATTGATTCGTCGTGCAGTGGCGTTAATGGAACAAATGGGCGCTCAAAATAGTAAACTTCAATCAGTTACTTTATTAAGAGAATATCTTTATAACTTTAAAAAAGTGTATCAAGATTATTACTGGAATCGTGAAAATACGACACCAGATAACCCAGAAACACTAGCTTTAAAGCTATTAGTTGATTTGTTATTTTATAGCGCTCCTCAAGGATGCAATCGTCTTTTGTCAAGCCTCAAATATTAATAAAAAAACAATACTATCAACCCATCATTAACAAATCATAATTAATCTAAATTGTGGCAACGAAAAAAAACATAAAATCAATTGATAGAACGAAAAAATGTTCAGAGAATTAAGAATAATTAGTTAGTGAGAGCAATAGAGGTCATTTCAGTTATTAGTTTGCTACGCACATGAAAAGCCTCCTAGGTCGGATCTTCCCTTTTTCCTTACGGAATGCTCCGCAAACATGTCGCATAGCAAAACAGTACCTCCGGTAAAGCTGGATGTTTGAAATCCGAAATTTGCTTTTTTATCCCCTTGTAGAGCGACAGCTCGCGGCGCAGCCAAGGGGAGGCTTAACACCTTATTTATTGGTCAAACTCCTTAATTCTTAGTTCTCTATAATTTAATATTAATTGAATAAAAAAATCCTACAAATGCGGGAGTATATATTATGAAATACGAGCTATTTCTCTTGACAACATCAAAGACTCATTGGTAAAAATAAATGCTATAAATTTCTCTATCCCGACTCCCGAAGTTAGATGGCAACTCCGACCACTCTCTTACTTATACCAATTCACTTTATAAATGTCATAAATAGTTTCAAAATTTCAATGTGAAATAATTTTCTGAAATTACTGAGCGCGTCAAAGTTTTGAGCCTATAAAATCTTGCTTTTGACTTTTAACTTTTGACTTTTGAATTTTGACTTCCGTGAAACGGTATTAACTCCTAGAATTTGTATAACTTGATTAGACTAAAAGCTCTAGATGGTATGATATTAGATTGATATTTAATTCAAATGTCTTCACGAACTTACACTCCCCCAACTTGTACATTAAAAGTGACAGCTAGAGGTTTAGCGTTGTTAAGATGGTTTGGTATACCAAGACAACAACGCTTTAGTCTCAGTTTTGATGACCCAAGGGTATCCGAAGCAGAGCATATTACAGTCAAGGGCGATCGCCGTGAACTGGATACTCTCCACAAAGTTGTTACTACTTATGTGCAAGAATTTCTGAATGAGTCTCCGAATTTACCCTTAGAGATGGAAAATACAGGAGTAGAAAACACTAGTAACATACCATCTTATACAAAAATTCAGGAAGAAACTAGCCCAGAATATACTATCGAAACTGCTGATGCTAAAATTGTAAATCCTTATTCCCAACCCCCGATCAAGAATCAAAATATCTATGTACAACCACGGGACTTATTAACCCATGATTTATTTTTGGGGTCTTTGTCAAATAAAGAATCAGGAAAATTTATTTCCCTGAGTATGCTACAACTATTTGACTTAGCGATCGCCCTAGATGAATCTCAAAGTGATTTACAGAGATTACCTCAGTTTCAGTCTGATGGTGAAGTTAAACCTATTCCCGAATGGTTGCGTACTGCCATACTAATTATAATTACTGCTGGTTTGACTGCTGGCGGAATTAAACTCTATAACCGCTATGTAATAAGTCGGCAACAGCAAGATGAAGAAATTGCTACATCAGATCCGACAAACAATAATAATCAATCAATTCCTCCCCAGACATCTCCAACCCCTATTCCATTACCAACGCCAACAGTACCTGCATCACCATTACCCACACCACCAACAAATTTACCAACAACAACTATAATCAAACCTTCTCCCATTGCCACACCATCTCCTTTGTTTCCTACACCAAATCCTCCAGCACCACCTGCTCCTAATAATTTACCACCACCTGATTTTTCTGGCACTCCCCAAAACCAGGGAACTACTACTACATTCGCTATTCCTGCGGCACCACCACTGACACCTCCGCCAATTCCTCCAGCAGCAATACCTAATTATGGAGTGCCAGTACAACCTATATCTCCTGTGCAACCGCCTCCAAATCTGCAAATTCAACCTGCTCCAAATCAAGCTCCGTTACCAAATATTAATAGGAGAAGGGTAGAACCTTATTTCGATGTGAGTCGTATTCCGATAAATGTTCCGAGAGCAATTGATTTACCCCCGTTGCAGGATGTAGATCCGGTTGCAGTCCGTGATATCCCAACTACTGTTGAACCTAGTAATGAAAAAAAGAAGTCTAAATATACATTATTTGATAAAATTCCCCAAGTTGCAGAGGTGAGAGAATACTTTGAAAAAAGTTGGGAACCGCCGTCAGATTTAGATAAGGATTTGCAATATAGTTTGTTATTAAATGGTGATGGTTCTGTGAAAAAGGTAACTCCTATTAGTCGAGCATCGGTTGAGTTTTATGGTAATACAAATATGCCTCTAGAAGAACAAGCTTTTGTATCTAATATTGAGGGTGGAAAGACTGCTAAAATTCGATTGGTTTTGAGTCGAGATGGTGAAGTAAAGACTTTTTTAGAGTCTTTGAATTAGTATTTGTAGTGCGGGGATATTGCCCGCTACAGGTATACCAATACCATTTATCAAAAACTTTTCTACACTTTCTTAAGCAGGGGAGTGGGGGAGAAGTAGGGTTTGCGCTCAAAAGTCTTTTTAAGGAGATGGGGGGATGGGGAGATGGGGAGATGGGGAGATAGGGTAATAGGGAGTAATTTTTTTGCCCAATTATTACCCAAAATGCGCTCCTTTTTGAACCATAGCTATCTAAAAACTTGCACTTTTTCAGTACCTAAAAAAGCCAAAACCTTTATTTCTAAAAGTTTTCATATTTAATCACCAAGCCAGAAGTAAACATAAGAATAATTAACACATTAGGTGGCTAATAATTATCAAAAAGTTTAAAAAGCCCTTGTTAATTACTTAATAATTGAACTGTCACCTAAGTATAGCATTCGTATAATACCAATTCCCATGCATTAATGCTATACTTCCGATGAAACTTCAGTTATTAAGTAATAATACTTGTTAAGTAATGTTTGTAAAGATTATCGGCATTAAATCAAAATATCTTATGTCTTTTAACCCTACTCCCTACTCCCTACTCCCTATTTCCTACTCTCAAGGAGATGTAGCAAGACTTTTGAGAAATGGTATAACTGATATGAATATGCTGTAATTATCCTGAGCTAATATCAGATACGGGAGTTGGAATTAGTTTGGGATAATCCAGGTTATATAGTTCTTTTAAATAAGAATGAGACACTATTTAGCACAATAATTACAGATAATTTCATCAATAGATGTGTTGATAGGAGAATACATTCTAGCTCTCTTTAATGCACTAAAATCATGCTCTATATCATTTAAATCAGGAGAGTATTTTGGCAAAAATAGTAATTGATGACCC
>JAAUYL010010045.1_pt1 | contig 20126 bp, 14 predicted proteins | sample 7278011 | NCBI WGS metagenome assembly JAAUYL01 (sample SAMN14350225, study PRJNA611818) | marine sediment metagenome | isolation source: surface marine sediment (1.8m) | place: French Polynesia: Moorea | collected 2018-08
ATTAATTAGGGGCAAGGGAAATTGCACTAGAAGGTGTTATCATGTATGTTTGTTTCTGTTTTATATCTTTTTTGGCATATCGAGTGATCTATTCCGCGGGTGGCGCTACAGAATGCCCCCGCCTCGAACAGGAAACACCTGTTCGAGACAAACCACAGCGTACACACCCGTGGGGTAGATCACCTGATTTTCTAAGAGTCAGTTTCTATAAAGAGGTGACATTTTTTGTGTGACTGAAAATGAACACGACGAACGCGATTGCGGCGAGTGGTCAAAAGTTTGACCGGGTAACTAATCTATTTTCGCGTTTTCCGAGGTCGATCCTCGGCGAGGCCTCGTTTTCATGATTTTGCATGACACCATAAAACATTTTTCTTTTCAGGGTTATGGACTAACGAGGGTGGTGAAGTCAGCGATTCGCCAGTTTCATTTTCTGAAGGAAAAGCCGTATGACAAGGCTCTGGTGAATTTTATGAAAGGTTTTGAGAAGCTCGTCAACCGTTATTATGAAGAGTGTCTGGATTTGGAGGATGCGTCACGATTCATTGACAGGTTGAGAACCAGTTATCACGACATCAAGGATATGGATTCTTACCGTTGGTTGAGGGACAACCACGACTTGAGGTTGGCTTTTATGGTGGAGGGTGACAGAGCAGAGATTGATCTGCAGAATCGTCGTGATCGACGAAATCGTGATCGTTCCGATTGGAATTCTGGTCAAGGAAGAAGATCTCGATCTCGTTCACCTGTCCGTCATGATCGTAGAGGGGGTTACTCTGGGGGTTATCGAGGGAGAGGAAATTGGCGACAAGTGTCTATGAAAGGAGGTCGAGTTTCTTTCCATGGTAAGGGTGGTCATGAAGCTTCCAATGTGAGGAGAGATCATCATGATCGCTTGTCGACACGTTCTCAATCCGGATCAGAAGATGGGCAGTCTGCTGGTGGTCGAAAGTTGACTCGTGAAGAGGAGCTGGCAAAGAGGGATCGGGAAAGAGAGGAGCGTCACAATCAGCGTGACAGGATGGAAAGAAAGAAAATAGAGTTTCCAACTCCAACTCATGGCGAGGATGAGAATCAGCCCAAAGCATCGGATGTCGAGGTGACTGTCAAGGAGTCCTCTGATGGACGAGGATCAGTGAGGGAGATCAAGGACAGCAGCATGGATGCTTTGCCGCCCCCGACTTCTCCAGCTGACGTTGTGGATGTCAACAATGATGAGACTTTCGAAGATCAGGAGATGTTGAGTGATGAGGACGAGGTTGACGAGAAGAAAGGATCGGTTCATTCACGTTTGGATTTGAAAAAGCAGCCTGTTCATCAAAGATTGGGATCAGTTGAGTCTCCTTGGTTGGACAAGGATGGCGAACCTCTGTCTGGAGGAGGCAAAGGAGGTAAGAGTGGACAAAATCAGGGAGGTTATAAAAGGAATTATTGATATGTTTTATAGAATCATGAAAAATAAAGAATATTTTAAAGCTTTGTAAACAGAAAAGATGTGTTTTCGTGTGAAATCTGATTCGAAAATATAGTTTGCTTGCTCACCAAAATCCGGATGAGTATTTGAAGAGTTCTTAGGTTGATTTGTATCTGGTTGAAAAAGTCGTAGAAAAAGATGTCTTTCGTAATCATTTGTATTCTGTAAATACACACATTATTAAATATTTTCAATAGATTATTTTCTTTAGCATCATGTTGTTTGTAATCATAGGTGTACTCATGTTTATCACTGTAATTGTGGATTAGATTGGAATTAAATTAATATTCATAATTTTTGTAAAGGTCATCGACCCTATAAGTCGATGGTTTGGATGCTTAGTGCTGCTTCTTGTGGAAAGAGCAACCTTCGGTTGGCCTCGTCAAGAACAACGTTCTGAGCGTGTCTGAAAACTGTCGTAATCTTGTAACATTCTGGGCACTTGACGTTCATGAAGTACGAGTTGGGGTGTTGCACCAGCCTCTTCAGCTTGTGTTTCCTCTTCTCATCTTTGGGCCTCGGGTGAAGCAAGTCTTTTGTGAAAGGAATGTTGATCTTGAACTTGACATTGTCATTGTCATCAGGACTTCCTGGCAAGCCTTGGTCATCCTGGATGACGAGGTCATCGTTGTTGTTGTCCTCGTGGACGAAGGTTTGGGTGAAACTCTGTGGTGAGTCGTCGTGGACTCCTGGTTGATCGAGGACATTGATGAGAATCCAGCCGTCGAAAGTAGGTTGGCAGTTGACAGCCGTGATTAAGTGTGCAATCTTCTGGAACGTCAGGCTGGAGTTCTCGGCATGGACAATTTTTATAACATAAAAGTGATGCGTTTTATTAATATTTAGACGTTGTGGAGTGCCAACCGAAAGATGTCGTGCTGTATGAAGAAGCTGTCGTTGGCTGGCTAGCGGCCAGTCACGCCGAAAATCTTGCTGTGAATCCGGAAAAACTTGGTCCGCATTTCACCATTATTGCGGAGTCTGGCGGCAAGGATCCCAAGATCATCCTGGAGATCGATGGCTTTCAAGAGATCTTCAGCTTGGTAGGGTCGGAATCGGCGGTAGGGGAGTGGATCCGGATTCCGGATTCGGTGAAGGGCCCGGCGGCGACCTTGGTGTCCTTTCGCGTTGGCAAGGGCTTCTGCGTCCTGACGATCACGGCGGCTCTCCTGAGCGCGACCTTGCTGAGGTCCTTCCTGTACCTCTGCTTGTTGATCATGGTCTTGGCCTTGTGTAGGGAGCGCCTGGGGCTGGCCTTCATCGTGACGGTCTTGCTGTTCTTGCCGGGGCGGTAGGCCTTGATCAGGCCAGACCCATTCCTGACGGTGGATCCTGTCAATCCTGGAGAGGCTGAGGGCGACGTAGGAGAGGACGGTGGGGAAATCGACGTCATCGCCCCCGGACTCGAGGCTGAGGTTGGACATCTTGACCAGCTCGTCGTGAGTCACGGGAGCATCGAAAGTCTTGAAAACTTTCTTGGCCTTGCCAAGGCTGAGTCGGCCAGTCCGCTTGGGGTCGAAGGCCTTGAAGCAGCCTTTAATTTCGGCCATCTGGGCATGACTCATCATGTCCAGGGCGGCAATGATCTCCTACTCCTCCTCACTGTCTTCAGGGACTTGGATCTGCTCGTCGACGTCCATGTCTTCGGTCTTTTGCTCGTTCTTGCTGGCCTCGTCAAAGTTCTCGACCAGAGCGGGCACATCGTCATCGTTGTCGATGACCTCGACAGAGGGTGCTCGTGGTTCATGTCCAACAACTGGTGGAGGTCCACGCTGTGGAGGTGAGTCCTCCTCAGCATCGACTGTCAAGTCAATGATGGGAGGAGAGGAGGGAGCTTGCTCGACCTCGCTCTCCTTCGCGGCGGCGGCGGTGGCTCTGGCATCACCTCCTTGGAAATCGTACTTATCTGCCATCTTGGTTGCCTTCGGATCACTCGAAATCGAACAAAGTAGTTGTAGAGAACGAAAAACAAGTCTTTTTCGTCGGGCTTGACGGTCTTCACGCGGCACAACTTGTACTTGGCGTCCTGGTTGGTGATCCTGTGGATGGTGAATCGGCGCTTGATGTCGTAGATCAGGTGGAAGTTCTCGTTGGTCCTCTCGATCCGGACGACGTCCTTGAAGCCAGAGGGGAACTTGGAGTCGGTGCGTACCTTGCTGTCGATCTTGATCTGACGCTGCTTCAGGATCCGCTCGTTCTCGACGGCGGATTCAAGTTTCACGAGTCACGCTGAAGGGCTCGGTTTTTCTCTTCTTGACGGTGGCTAAGACTATATCACCAACGTCGGCAGCGGGAAGACGGTTCAGACGACTTCTGATTCCACCAACGGCGATGTTGGACGAGTTCTGTAATGAAAATTGAAATTTTTGACGGGATTCGCAGATGAATTTTTTGAGACTTTTGGAAGCGTTGTCCACCTTCACAATCTTGAATCTGACACTGGGGATATCTCCGACGGCGTGATCCTTACGATCGAAACCAGCAACCAAGACCTTGTCGTTCGTCTCAACAGAAAACTTTGTCTTTTTGACACGAGAATTTTTCGACGTTTTGTCGATTTGAACACAATTTTGAAATTGAGCGCAAAATTGGCAGCTGTTTCTGCACTCGGGAGTAAGAAAGATTCTCAGTAAAGATGGTTTTCGTCTCAGCTTTTCGCAATCGGGCCGGAGAAAGGTTGCGTGATTTGAATTTTGAGTATAGCGCTTTGTTATTGTCATTTTCAAACAGAAGAGGGAAAAATCTGCCACAACGTGACTATTACGTAAGACTCTGATTCGCTGTGCTCAAGTCTTGGGCAGATCCAGGCAGAAGATTGTGCCAACTTCAACAGTAACAGCTGGTCCGATGTGATGGACCATACTCTCAGAAGATATGGTTGGTGGTTGTCATCAGCTTTAGTGGGCGAAAAAGAAGAATAACAGCGTGTTAGTGAAAGACATGATTTGGATCTTCTCCCTGAGCGCTCCGGATCAGCTCAAGGATGGCAATCAGCTCAACATGGTAAGTGAAAACTCAATTCTCAGAGGGTTTATGCTTTGGTTCAAGCTGACAAACATGGCGTCGCTCATCGCTCAAGCTGGCGAGTGCTGGATCTGGTCTCGTCCCAGTTTTGAAGAATCATTCGAAGCGACAAGAACAATGTGTTCCCCCTACGTCAGCGGAGCGACCTTCCTTTTGGTGGCCACGGCGACCTTCTTTGGGTTTCGGCGGACGGTCCACATCCTGGAGGAGCCCGTCAGAGCCAGGATTCCGGCGTGGTGGGCTGAACTGATCAGCGAGATCGCGGAGCGGTATGGGTATCGGGTGGACGCGTTGGAAGTGGAGGAGACCGTCATCATGATCGGGTTTGTGTTGGAGGCGGCCTACAACAAGGCGAGGTCGGAGGAGACCCTGACCATTCTTTGGACTTTTTTCGTGCTCCTCACGGCCTTGGAGCTGGCGATGGAGCCCCCGACCCCGGTGATCAGGGCGACGTTGTGGCGCAGGGCGAAACTGCAATTCGCTCTGCAGTGTTTGGGCGGCCTGATCCTGGGGGCGATTTTTGGTCCGGTGGCCTTCATGATCGCCTACGCGGCGATCGCACTCCACCAGTGCCGGTTTGCCGTCGCAGCCATGGTGCTGATGGCCGGCTGGGTCCTTTTGGATCAAAGACCTTGGCTTTAAGCCGAAGAATCTAGTCATCGCATCTTAGTCAACGCATCGTAGTCATCTTTAGTCATCTTTAATTTCTTCTAATTATTTAATTTTTGTACATATTATTTTCGCATCGTAAACGCATAATTTTCACGCATAAAAACGCATCGCCAAAAAATCCACCAATAATTAGTAATCCCAAAATGTTTAGGGTGGTGGGTTTTGATCCGTTTCTACTTATTTTTCTGCTTTGTTTTTTGCAGTTATCTCAATCCAAAATGGCGGCAGACAAACCTGCAACGAAAATGCAGCTGATGCGAGGCATCGCCGAGCTCCGGGCTCTCATCGAGAACCTGACTGATCAGGTGGAGGACGTGGTGGCGGCGGACACCGGAGCTCAAGAGGATTCTGTGGTGGCCTTGACTCCGGTGGTCTACTCGAGGCCGGCGGTGGAGGATGGGACCTGGGCGATCCTCGGGCTCTCGCTCGGGACCTGGCTCACCATGAGCCTTTTCATGACGGCCGTCCTGTTCGTCTTGACCTGGTGGTACGACAAAGTAAGTGAAAAACATCCTTGATTTGCTGTGAAAAGGAATTAATAAGAGTCTTTGATTTTGCAGCGAGCAGGCTCCATCCGATGCCATCTGGCAACCCTGTTTTTGGGGTCCCTCCTGGGGTGGCCTCTGTTGCTGCCAGTCCTGGCGGTGGCGGCCTTGGTGGCCTCATGTTGGCCGAAGGGTTGGACCCGCAATCCGGCGCCTCGACCAGAGAACCAGCGGGGTGACCGGCATTTGCGGAGCGCGGCCAGACACTTGGTCAACTTGGCCATCACGCTCGCTACGTAAGTTGACAAAGATCTCAAGCTTGGACAAAGATTTGACAAGAGTGATCCTTGCAGATTCGTCGCTCGAAAAAATGCGGAGGCGAAGGACCGACCCGAGGGCGAGGACTCGGCGTCGGCCTCCAGCACGGATGCGGTGGGGAGGTCTTTGGATGCGGCAATGGTGTCCTCAGCGACAGCGGGCTTGCGAGCATTGGTGGCGGGAGTCTGGAGCCAGCTGCTCCTCCGGGATCGGTCGGTCAGGCCAAACCAGGATGTGGAGAGCGGAAACGGTGGCGGCAATCAAAGCGGAAGCGGAAGTGGTGGCAGCTCGGAAGAGCCGAAGACGGAAGACGTCGAGTAAATTGTTGTAGTTTAGTTAGTTAGTTTAGTTAAAAAAAATTCAAAAAATCGGGTTTTTCCCACCAAAAAAAATTAAAAAAAGTAAAATTCACGCACACAAAAAAAATTAGTTAGCTTAGAAGCTAGCTTGTTATCATATTTTCCCTCTGGGGAATTTTTCAAAATTAATTGCTTTTTTAATTTTGCGAAAGAGAAAAAGAATTCGTAATCGAAACGATAACATTTGTGTGTTCAAAGAAAACTTTTACTACGTTTGTTCAAGAATGTTACGAAAGTTTTGGTGGTTTTGAAAGCGAATCAAAGATTGTCAGAAAATAATTGACTGTGATAAAAGATCAAAAATATTCAGAAAATTCAGAAATTGTTAGTACAAAATGTTTCAGAATTAATTGTCAAATATATTGACTTATTGTAATCTAATCAAGTTCTCCTTAATGAGGGTAATTATCTACTTAGTGGAGTTGTTACATCTGGTTCGTCAAGTCCTTGGTTGTGATTGAGGTACTTAATACTTAGATACTTAGATACTTAATATTTCGTCTTTGGTTTCTGATTGCATCGAAAAACTTAGTCGTCCATTCCTAGATTTGCTAAATATTTTCGTGAAAAGAAATGATTAATTAGAGAGTAGTGGTTTGTTGAATAATCGTTGTCATATTTGATCAGGTTTCGAAAGAACGTTGGAAAGACAATGGAAGAAAATGAATAAGAAATAATCGTTGGCAGGAAAGAAGATTTTGGTTGGTTAATTTTGAAGAATCGAATTGGGATGAGATCGTCGTCAACGTTAAGGCGAGATCCGGCGGTTGTCGTTGTTCAAGCTGTTTCCGGTTTGGCGGGTGGTGCGGATGGCTGATCCTGGAGCGGGATGCTCTCCTTGGAAGGGCGGCGTGGTTCAAGAGGTCGGCGGCAGTACCTGATGGTGGCCATGCAGGTGATCAGGAGAAATCCAGCGTCGCCAAGAATCATCAGGATGAAGATGGTGAGCAATCCGGGATTGGCGATCAAGGCTTGGCCAGCTAGTTGGGAGTTGCTGAGGTGAACATCAGTGAGTCCATCCTTGTCGCAGGAGACTTCCAGGAGTTTGTAGCGTTCCTTCAGGTTGGAGAATTCATCCTTGAGATTGAGAACCTTGTCGTTGTGCAGAGTGCAAGCCTCGTTCTTGGTCTCGCAGCGGTCGAGTTTGCCTTGGAGGATCTTGTTGTCGCTGATCTGTGCGCTGTTCTTGCTGTCAAGGAGAGCGAGTGTCAGACGACAAGCCTTGCCTTCTTCAGCGCAGGTGTCCAGATTGGATTGGATGTGGCTGTTAAGGGTGACGCAGGTGGCCTTTTCAGTGGTGCATTTGTCAACCTTGCTTTGGCAATAGCCTTCACGAGCTACGCTCTTGGAAAGGGCATCCTGAGTAGCTTGACGCTGATGCTCAGATTCGTTGGCTCGCAGTTCCTGTTCAAAGGCGACCTCCTCAAGTTGAGAGCTACGTTTGATTTCCAGCTCCAGGTTCTCGAGACAGACAGCTTCTTTGGTCACAAGGTGAGCGTTGATGACGGACAAGTTCTGGGACAAGGCGGCTTCATCAGAAAGGGTGCCACTAACCTGATGGATCTCTCGGATTTGATCAATCTCATGGCTGGCCTGGCGACAAGCTTGGAGCTCCTGAGAGCAACCGGACTCCTTCTCATCGCGAGTCTCGATCTTCTTTTCGCAGGTCTTGACGGTTCTTTCGAGCTCGGAGATCTTGTCGTTCTCGACAGCGCAGGTTGGACTTCCGGTTTCCTCAGGGGCAGGCGAGTTGTCAGTGGCAGCCTGGTCCTGGATGATGGATCGTTGACAGGTAGCCTGGAGAGCCTGGTATTCGCGGACAAGATCAAAGTACCTGCAGTTATGTAAATGGTGTTGGGTTGTGTTCACGTAAATCGTAAGAGATAAGGTCATAATTAATTGTAGTAATTGTGTAATTATATTACTTGAATTGGTAGCGTTTCTCCAACGCTTGGTTGGTGTTGACCGCCAGAGTGGTCATGAAAGTCATGGATAAGATTAGCAAACATTGAACGGAGGGGACGTTCATCTCGATGGCTTGATCAGAGATTCACGATTGCGAATCCAAATCTTAGCTGTGAACTGCTTTCCTAATCTACGCGCAAGATTTTCAGACAAGACATCACGCGTGAGACAAGTGCGAGCTTAGACAATCTTTATAGAATAATACTCCGTTCCAGGAATTTGATATGTTTTCAAGGCGTTAAGTTAAGTCGTTAATTTGGAAAAGATGTTTCAGCATTTTTGTCATGGGAGTGATAGATTTTAACGGGTTAGATGAAGAATTTTACTTAATAAGGGCTGATGATTTGAGTGAGTGATCGAGAAGGGAATTTTTCACACTCATCTTTTTATTGCATTTTTAAGAAAAATCAATCGTCAAACAAAGTGCAATTGTTACAGTAAATATCAAGGGCAATGCTTACTTGTTGAAATATGAAACCTTTTCGATGAATTTCAGGGAAGATTTGCGCAACAAAATGTTCAAAAACGAGACATATTTCAGCAAGCAAGTTAAAGTAATTAAATGTAATTAATGAAAAATTGGTCAAATGTCATGCGTTGTTGTTTTCTTTCTTACGTCCAAGATTCGTTAAAACGACGAACAGTGGCTCGATCGAGGCCACGAATTTCGAAAGAGGAGTTACTGGTACCTGAGGAGCTTGAGCTCGTTATGCTGGAGTCGTCCTCGAGGCTGACAGGATGTCCATCCTCCATCGAGAAAAAGTAGACCTGTCGAGGCTGTCGCCGAGGTCGTGGAATTGGTAGAGTTTGTCGTTGTAATGGTTCATCATGATTGTGGTTATTTCGTATTTCGTACTTAGTTATTGAATTGTTTCGAGCTGAATTAATCATTGTGTTGGCTTTAGTCATTTCATCAATTGTATAGACAGGACGAGGGGGAGGCCTTGCAATCATTGGCTGTGCTGGATGTGATGGCACAGGTTGTTGCAGTTTATAGGTTCTTTTTGAGGGACGATAGGCAGTATGATGAGGGTTAGTAGGAGGTGGAGGTGGAAGTTTAGGAATGTTAGTGTCAAGAGGTGGAGCGGAGGGTACAGTGGGTTTGATGGTTTGCATTTCAACTTCCTGTTCATGTTCATTGGTTTCAGTGGTTGCATCAGTGTGTTGTTTTCGACGGAATTTTTCACGTATGACTCGAAAAAGCCGAAATCCTTCGTTTTGTGGAACATCGGGAATGGGTGGAGGTGCTGGATTGCTTTGTTCCATAAGTTGGCGAGTTTGTTCAACGACATCGTTGTCAGCGTCGTCTGAAGTAGAAGGATTGCCTTGACAGCAGGTTTGATTCTCCTGTCGTCGACAGAAGGTACAAATTATGCTGCTTATTCCTGTTATCAAGGTGAAACCAGTGGCAATGGCAAGAGCAATTTCTCCAAGCCAATCATTGAAGGTTGATGGTGTGGTGGCACCGGTTCCATTGACAATGACATTCGGCATAAGTGGTATGGGAACAGAGTGATTTCGAGTGACTACCTTTTTAATGGTCTTTAGAATGTCTTTTAGTCCAGATGGTACATGCGTGGAGACATTGACCTTGATGGGATTGGTCTTCAAAGAACATTGACAGAGTTTCTCCTTGTTACGAGAAAGAAAAACAGGTTTGGATAGAAAGCGTTTGAGAAAGGATTCAAGGTTCTGAAGGTCGTCAATAAATGAGGGTAATAAAGGAATGGAAGCTTTCTCGTTATTTGGTTGAGCAAGTTGTTGGAATATAAGATTTTTGGGAGTGTTAAGAAGAAGCTCATCTGCTAAATTGTTGTTGGTTTCCTGATTGTCACATTTTGCTCGATAGGTGAGGTGGTCAAATGTTTGTTGTAATTTCTTTAGTCGAGGTTCAAGAATGCTAATTTCATGGATAGCTGTCTTTCTGAGAGCATTAAGTGGTTTGATGTTAGGGTCAATAGTGAATTGACAGAGAGATTTATGCAACTCAGTACAAGGTGTTTGTACAAACCGTTGATCATCAGAAGCGAGAGGACTAGCAACGAAGGTTGCACATTGATTGGGTTGGATCACTGGGTAGGTGACAATGCCAGCGTCACTCCAAACGTCAGGGACTTCCTTTCCAGTGTCTGAGAAGACCAAAGTCTTCAGAGCAGAGTCGTATTGTACGTCGACCCATATTTTCTCAGTGCCTATGATAACATTTTGTCTGGTTAATATTAGCTGGATGTCATCCAGGGTGGTTTCAGGTCTAAAAAGGAAACCGCCCCCAGAATTACAATCGCGATGGGCATTCGCGAAGTCTTTGGGAATTTCAGCGGATGTCAGTGTATTTTTTATAAAGATTATGTTACTGGTTTCCAGATTGACAGAGGTTGTTTTTGACATTTTATCCTTCACAGTGGTTGCGAGGTTGATCATTCCAGCGAGGTCGTCTCGGAAGGTAAGAGTTGGATAGGCCAGACATTCACCTAGGTCGACATTATTATATTTGTTTATTCTGCTTACTAGAGATTCATCTCGTGGTTTTTCTGTTTGGCGATTTTCATCTGCTGTTGTTTTTGCAGGTGGTGGATTTTGTTGGACTCTTGTGGTTGGTGGATCGGCTTGTCCAGACGTTGTTGGTTGATCTTTAGCTTTTGGAGGTGGTTCAACGTTAGGATCAGCGCTTCTGGTTGTTGTGGTTGTAGTGGTTAATCGTGTTGTTGGATTAGGATTGGCATTCGCATTGACATTGGCAGCATTGTTTCTATTTTTGGCTTGTTGTCGGGTTTCCACTGCTTGACATTGATTCATTGATAGAACAATCACTGAAATGCGAAAAATTAGGATGAGGTAAAAGTAGGAATTCTGCAACTTTTTCTGTTTGATGGTTCGTCTTTGATGTGGCATGATTGCTTTTTTTTGGTTATGGCAAAAGAAGGCACAAGGGCTCTCCCCCTGTAAAAAAAGAAAACTGGTTTTGTAGAGATGTTAAAAAGAGCAAACGAAAAAGGGGTAAACATATAAGTATACACACGAAAACAGTAATGAAAATTCCAGTGCAGGTGCAGTCATAAAGGTATTCAAACAGTCGGGGACAGGTCAGGTTCTTAAGAGGAAAAGGACACGTCCTCAAACCTGACTTTTTTGGGCATGTTGGAGACCATGTCGGGCATTTCACCGTCATCCTCATCATCATCATCGTCGTCAGTGTCATCCTCGCTTGGACCGGAAGTGCCTGATTTCTTGGGTTTTCTTGGTTGTTTAGATTGTTTGGGAAGATCCAGGACAGTCGTTCCTTGACGAGAAAGCCTTTCTTTTAGTTTCAGTTTTTGCCCCCTGGTTCTCTTGGCTGGACCATCATAGACAACCTCATCAACTTTGTAAAAATCAGGAATGTCATTCTCCTCCATGTACTGTTGAAGATCCTCCAGGGAGAAGGCTTCGCCAAGGTGGACCTTGACGGTGATTGGCAGACTGTCGAACAGTTCCTTGGCTCGAGGTTCAAACCTTTTGCATTGAGATTTGCGAACTGTTTTAGTGTTACCGGACCAGTCCCTGACAATGACAGTGTTGTCCAGTTCGTGGATCACAAGTAGGGGAGAAGGGAGGTAACGGCCTTTCATTTTTGGTTTGGTATGTTGGCGATAATCCTTTAGATAGACCGCAGATCCTTCAGGAAGATCAATGTACTTCCCTCCTTTGTTCATTTTGTCACGAAGTTGTTTGTTCTGATAGGGAATGACAGCGTTAGCTATCTTAAGTTGTTGCTTTTCCCAGTTGGCTTCAGAGGAAGTCCAACGAACGTATTCGTCTTCCTTTCTGTTGTGTTGGTTGAAATGCGTGAAGTTGACACCAAACATGACATAGGATGGAGAGTATCCACCCATAGAGACAGCTGGAGTGACATTCAGGATATGCTGAGCATACCTGAGCATCTCAGAGAAAGGGATTTCAGAGTATTGTCGTAGTAGGTTTCTGAGAACTTCGCCAAGACTTCTGTTGGCTCTTTCAACAGAACCATGTGAAGTTGGAGAATAAGCTACAGAGGTGTGAGCATGTACCTTGTATTGGTGAAGCTTTTTCATGACCTCGTTGCTTTTCAGGAGATTGGCACCTTGATCAGATGTTATCACGCTAGGTGGCATGAAGTTGGCGAATATTTTCTCTTCGAGGGCTTTAGCTACATTCTTGGCAGAAGGTTGTTTCATTCCCTCAATGAGTTTGAAGTTGGTTCCCAGTTCAATCATGACCAGAATGGAGTTGATTTTCTCAGCATTTTCATAGCCTTCGTAGAAGTCCATGCTCCAGACTGAAAGTTTTGGTGCAGGTTTGAAGGACTCGACACTGATGGCTGTTTTGGCATGAAAGTTGGCTCTGTTGATGGCACAGAGATGACAGGACATTGTGAAGCTGGCGACTTTCTGTCTCAGACGCACAAAGTAGTAGGTGACTGCAATGTGATCAGAGAGAGCTTTGTAACCAATGTGATTTTTGAAGTGATAGAGGGCAACGCAGGGTCCAATGAGTTTGGTTGGTAAATAGATCCTGCCTTTGTTGTCGTCAGCATTCTGGTTGTGTTCACGTCGCTTATTGACAATGGCCAGATATTGATAGAAGCCAGGTTTGCCAATGGCATTCATGACTTCAGAGTCTTTAGCCTGTTCTTGAGCGATGTTGTCATCACTGAGCAGAGCCAACAGTTCGTCAATGGCATCCGTTGTGATGGATCCAACAACTCCTGTTTCCGGTTTCGTTACATATTTATTGGGTCCAGATTGTCTACTTCCAACGAGGAGTTCACCATTTTCAAGTCGACTCTTAATGTAAGCGTCGAGCTCGTCAAGGGTAAGGATTGCTCCAACCGGAAATGGTGAAATGATAGTGACTGGTTTCAGTTTTGAGGTTTCCTCGTCTTCAATGACTTTCCAGACAATGGAATAGGGTCTTGACAGAGCATCTGCAGGATTAATGGATCCAGGGATGTGTGTTATGAGTATTGAAAAGTGAAGTTCTGAAATAGAGATTGCCCATCGTTGAAGTTTGGTAGCTTGAGTTCTTGCAAGAGTGGTTGTTTGAAGGAGCCAGGTAAGGCTTTGGCTGTCAGTCAGAACAAAAGCGCCCCCTTTTACAGATTGTAGGAGTGGGCTAAGGTCTTTCAAGGAGAATACGACAGCAAATGCTTCCTTTTCCAATATCTGCCAGGCTTTTGCCGTGGTAGGAAAAGTGTGGCTCGAAAAAGCAACCGGAAGTACATAATGTAACTTATCTTCTTCACTGAGAAAGGTTTCCAGAGGTTGATAAGGCCCTCCTCTTTCAAGGATCGAGTCTCTGACTTTGATTTTGTCTCGTTGTTCGATGGCTTTGTCGAGATTCAAGAACTCTTCTGTTTGTTCGACAGGGCTCATATATCTCAATGGCGCAGTATTCTTTGTTGTGGGAGGCAGAATTGGATGGTAAGCGGGCACTCCTTTTTTGGTGAATTGCTCAGAAAAATAAAGACTTTCTCGAAACTGGTCAATGTCATCGCGTGCAAAGGATCGTATCTGGTAGCAAACATAGCCATGGTGAGACTTACTGGCGTCTGATGCAATGTAGATTGGAGCTTGATAGTCAATGAAATAGACCTTAGATGCTTTCAAAATGTCTTCTTTTGTGTGTTGGAAATGTCTTTCGAGCTCGTCGTTCCAAAAGAACTTGACTCCTTTTTTCAAGAGCACCAAAAAGGGCGAAATTTTAGCAGAGAAGTTGGGGATTGTGTTGGACATCCATTGAAGTAAACCAAGCCACTGCATGATGTTTCTTGCTGTGGTAGGTCTGGGGAAGTTTTTGACTGCTGTTAGATGTCGTGGTAAGGGTCTTATTCCAAGATGGTCGACACGTCTCCCGATAAAATCAACTTCCGTTTGGAACAATTTCAGCTTGTGGAGTGCGACTTTCAAGCCAGCATTGTTCAGCACTCTCAGGACATTGATGAGATCGACAATGTGTTCTGTTTCATTTCGGCTCATTACTAACAGGTCATCAGCATAGTGAACACAGACTGCTCGTGTTCCAGATCCATCTTCCAATGGTCTGGTTGGAAACTCTTCGGCAACCATGCTCATGAGCAGATTAAACGAACTTGGAGCATTTACTAATCCAAAAGGAAGCTTAAGGACCTTGTAAACCCCACCTGGAACAATGATGGCACTCTTTTCAGCAGCATCCTCACTCATTTCTATATGCCAGAAAGCGTTAGAAATATCGACGAGTGAATAGATGGTGGGTTTGGCAAGGCCAATGGCTTCAAAGAGAGTGCTTGGTTCCCTGAATGGATAAAGGCTGGCCTTTGTTCTCTTGTTCAAATTCCTTCCATCCATTATGAGTCTTACGAGTGAATTGAAGGTTTCGCTCCTTTTTGAGATTAAGAAGCATCCCATGGCCCATGCGGAGTCCTCTTTCCGCAAGAAGCCATACTTGACGAGACGCTTTATAATAATCTCAAGTTGGTGGGTGCGTACGGGATCGAGTTTGTAAGGAGCCACTCGGACCGGGGTGTTATTTCCGGTGTCAATGTTATGGATTATCTTAGAGTACCGTCCTTTGAGTTTACCGACATCAAGGTCGTGTCTGGAGATGACATCCTGTAGTTCAGTTTCAATGATGTTAATGAATGTCTCTCTCATGGACTGGGGTATGTGCTCTTGTTTCATGACATGAGCTTTCCAATCATGTTGTGTGTCTTGAGTTGGTAATCCAAGTGGCTCAACGAGAGACAGTTGATTAGCCTCAGTTTCGGTGAGCTCTTTCGTTGTAGGATCAATGTCGTCGTCATAAATGTCTGCTATTTTTTGTTCAGGTTCTATTGCGATTGGCTCAGATGTTTTGTTATCAACCACAGCTTTCACAACCCCTTGGGACACAGTGATGCGAGAAACTCTGAAAGGACAGCCCTCACCAGTGATGGTACTATATTCGTTGTCAGGCATGTCCAAGAGAAACTCGACTTCATTTCGACCTGGTTTAAGAAATTGTCTTTTTCGATTGTATAGGGTAGCATCTGGTTCAAGGATGGTAATGGAAGGGCCAGATATGATCTGTTTTATGTTATTTCCAGGATCAATGTCGACTTTGTCACCAAGAGTGAAAACAAGACGTTCCTCGTTAGGTGGATAAAACATGCTGAAGCGATGTCCAAGAATGAAGTCGCTTCCCAACAAAGTTTGTGTGATCTTCAGCACGTAGAATTTTACAGAGACAGTGTAACTCCCCATTTGCAGTTTCAGCATGATTGGTGGATGTGGTTGGGGAATCAGTGCTCCTTGAACGTCCTTGAGCATGCAATCGCTTTCAAGTGTTTCGTAGCTCTCTTTGGGAATTTTGTTAAAGTCTCGTTCAGCAAGGCAGCTTTTGTCAGCTGCTGAATCCAATTGGGCAGTTATTATTGTATTTTGTGCAGCACACAGTGGAATGTAAAGTCGTTCTTTCTTTATATGTATTACGTTATGAGGATTGTATAAAATGGTGTCGTCAGCAACGGGATCTTCCGGTTCATTGGCTTCATCAGCAGGATCAGATTTGTCAGGTTCAAATGTATGTACAATGTTAATGGTGGCTTCCTGTTCAATGACATTGTTGGAAGGGGACTCCTCGTCAGTCTCCTCCTCGTGTCCAAAGAGTTCGTTGGCCATATCTAAAACATCTGGGATTGGCTCTCCCTTGGGAGCAGCTGTCATTGCGAAGGCAGCTTTCAAGTCAGCGGATTCAAGTATACCGGAAGTTATTTTGCTGATAGTTGGAAGAAGATTGGATTCAAAAATGGTTTGGTTGGACTCGTTACGAATGATTTGTTTAATTAAAGTTTCGCAAGATTGGTGTTTTCTTTTTAAGTAATCATGAATTTCAAAATGGTGAATATTGGTAATGTGAGAAAAGCTATAGTCAACCAAATCAATCAAGTTTTCAAATTCTAAATCAGTAGTAGCTATTTCATGAGAAAAAGTGTAATACCCATCTTCAGTTGGTTTAATATATGTTACTTTAGGTGCTAGGTCTGTTTCCTCAGTTGTTGTTGAATCATTATCTTCTTGTTCAGTTGCTGAATTACTTAGGTACTTAATATTTAATATTTCGTTTGGATTGTTGGTCCTCTTTAGTAAAATTGGTTCGTCTGTCAGCTCAATCAGATCATCATCAAGTTGTTGGATTTGTTGCGCATATGATGGAGGTGATTGCTCTGCCGGAAGTTCCTCATCCCCGTTGCTGATCTCTAGTTTCCCAGAGCAGCACTGGCTGTTTTGCAATCTCTGTGTAAGTGCATTCCATGTCCACAGGGGCACCATCCCCAGGAAGGACTGCAGTTTTCATAGGGACAGGAGACAACATCAGCTCCACAAGTGCTTGAATTACAACGATAACAGTGGGTGGTTAGATGTTCAAGAAGTGGAGCAGCCAGGACTTCTCTTCCTATTTTGTTGGAGAAGAAAGTGGAGCCTTTATAAGCAGGATCAGTTGGTATGAATTTTCCAGGCTCAGTGGTGGACCATTTGTGGAATGATGGTTGGTTAGGTTGTCCCTTCAAGATGTCACCATTGCCAAGTGGTTTCTTCATGATTTTGCGAGCATGTGCCAACCCTAGAGGAAGGGTGTTCTTGATGTCAGGGAATTTTTGATTCCAAGAATTAACGATGGCAACATGCTCAGGGCTGTTTTTGTCAACGGCTGTTAGCTTCCTGTCATCAGGGGAAGCACTTTTGGCAAGGTGAGGTTGTCCATAGACACCAAATCTTGGAGCATTACCGTTGTTGTTGTTATTGTTGTTGTTAGGTCTGTTGTTGTCGCCTTGAACCTGGTAGACTGAAGGAGCATTGACTGGCGTGATTGTTGTTTGTATGCTGGGGTACATTGATGGATAAGTAGGGACAGGTCCACCTTTCCAATTGGATGGAGGCTGTGTCAGTGGAACAGTGTTTGTTGTGCTGTTCGGTTGTGGAGGCTGTGCCAGACGTTTTTGCTCTTCCCTTAGCTCTCGAAGCTGATCACCAACTTGTTGAGTTCGGAGGTTCATCTCGGCGATTCGCTCATTCAGTTGCTCCATGCTTGGATCAGCCACTTGTTGTTGACACACCTGCTGTGCTGGTTGACTGGGTGTGGTGACCTCTACCTTTTTCCCCTTTTTTCTACCAGCATTCTTCTTTGGGATGCTGGCGACAGTGGCCTCGCCCCCGGCCTCGGGGTTAGTGTCAGGGGCTTCATCGGGGACCGACTCGGCTTCAGTTTTCTTAATGCGTTGCTTCTCGATGTACTGGGGCAACTTGGCTGCATAATCAAGGAGCTTGTGTGTAAAGATTTTCCAAGTAATTTGCTTTGTCGGCACGCCCATCTGGTTGAAGACCTGATCCTTGTTGGTGATACGAATGGCATAGTCGCTCAAGGCCGATGGCAGGAGGGGCTTGACTCGTTCGATAAGCCAGGCATCTTTGGCTGCAGCTGTCAGTTGTTGTTGTCGTGCTACGGCCAGCATTTGCATCTTGTTTTTGAAATCGACAAGGTCACTCTCGAGGTTCTTGTAGGTGATTCGCTTGCTGTTGATTTCACTCTCAAGGTCGTGAGGGGTCACTATGAGACAGTGTTCTTCGTAGATATTCTGAAGAGCATCTGCTACAGTGGGGTTGAGAGTGAATTCAGCACGAACTTTGTTTTGTAGCTCTCCGGTGAGCTGTTCTAAGATCATGGCGGAGACTTGATCAGAAGTGAAGAGGCCATTGTGGTTGGTTGTTAGATCAATGATGGCGGCTCCAAGATCAGTACTGGCTTTGTCGATCTTAGTCTTGATTTTCCAGGATTTCTTGACTCTCTCAACCTCCGAGGTTGAGGCTCTTTTCGAAGCAGGCTTGTAACGCTTGAGCATAGGAGCTGCTTTGACAGATTGGTTTTGTTCTTCGTATTTGTCGAAAAGTTCCATCATTTTGGAGGTCATTTGATCAGCCATTAGTTGGCGTTCTCGTTTCCAAGCTTGTTCAAGAAGATCACCGCCTGTTGCAGAAGTTAGATGGCGAAGAGCTTCCGGTTTTTGATCTGCCAGTTTATCGTCAAGTGCCACTCGTAGAGCAGCATTGGTGTGGCTCATTGGATAGAAAGCTCCCATTCTGGCGAGGTCTTCAGAGTCGAGGTCGGCTGTTTCCGGTACATCTTTGTAGACGCGTTTGGTTTGCTTGACAGATCTGGATCTGGATCGTGATCCGCGTCGTGATCCGGAACTGGTGCGACTTCCGGATGAAGAGGAGCCTCGACGTCCACGACGTTTGCTTTTCTTTTTGCTTTTGCGGCTGGAACGAGAACTCTTCTTTTTCTTTTTCTTGCGTCGTGAGGTGGAGCTGGATCTAGATCTGGATCGTGAAGAGGTCCTGCTGGATGAGCTGCTGCTGCTGCTATCTCTTGTTCCAGACGAGCGGGTTCGGGATCTCTTCTTGGATCGAGAGCGAGAGCGTGAACGGCGTGGAGGTCGGATAGAGGCTTGGCTGGTGTTAGCTGTAGAGGCTGCCTCAGCCTCTCGAAGTTGTTTTTCTTTACGATTGCGCAGCAGAAGAAGATATTTTAGTTCCTCCTCAATGTTGTCAAGTTCAACTCGCATATCCTCCGGCATTCTGTTTGACAGTCTATCAGCGTTGACTTTAGGTCGGGGTTGATTGGGTGGAGGATCAGCTCGGTCACCGCCGACGACTCTGATTGCGTCGGGTGGTGTAGCAGGAGCTGCTTGTCTTCCATGTACTCGCACAGTGTCAGCAGGCCCATTCGCCATAGCCGGATCACGGTGTGCTCGCTGATCGTTTTGTCTGTTGGGTGCAATTGCTGGAATGGCGTGGTTGTTCTCTTGGTGTGGATGATGGAGAGCTGCAGCCAGTGGTATTCCATGCCTTTCTCCATCAACAACTTGGCCTGCCCTCTCTCGAACTGGATCTGGTTCCGGAGATGTCTCGTCTCTGCGAGCAAGGAGTTCTTCTGGTACGTCATCCTCTCTCTGGATTTGCTCCAGCTCCCTGTGACCGGGTCTAGGTGGGGGTGCGGGGCGGAACGCCGGACGCCATCCAACATTCGGGAGTAGTGGTGGTCTTTGTCGTTGTTGGTCTTGGGGTGGGAAGTTGTCGTCCCACTCATATCTTGGTCCAGTTGTACTGGTGTCAGTGGTATAGTCTTCAGAATCGCTTTCTTCGGGTTGATGTTGCTGTACGTTGTGATCCAGATGGATCAGGCGATCTTCAACAGCTGGATTGTCCTCTTGCTGGTGAACGTGGACCTGATGATGTTGTTGATTTGGATTAGGTGGTTGGCCGTCCATGGGTCTCAGAATGCGTTAAGTCCCTGTAAAGACCGAGAGAATAAGAATGAGAATGGGGGGCTTTCAACCCCAACAGGGAGCTTTGACAGGTCGACTTATGACAGTGGCGAGCTGCCGGCGGCTGTCTCCACTTCCTGTTCGTGTTTAAGTTTGGGTCTGTGGAAAGGAGTACTTAGCGTTGGATCGGAAATGAAGGATCTTTCGTTGACTCAAATCCACTCTGTCAAGGGTGGTCGCAATGAGCTGGCCTTGCTCAGGGCTCTCTAACCAGTGACAGGATAAGTGTATTAAAATTGTTAAGATAATTAGGTGCTTTAGGATTGGGATGTGCTCTTAATGGTGGAATTACTGTTTTACGATACTTAGTTTACCAGGAAGTTATGCTCAATTTATTGATGTGAAAATACCAGTGTTGGCAATTTTATTCCAGGGCAAAATGCGAATTTTTGTTACGTGGAATTTTTATGGACTGGATTGTCGCATGTGCAATTTCCAAATGTTGAATTTAGGCAGAGGGGCACGGCAGC
>JAAUYL010004606.1_pt1 | contig 20012 bp, 16 predicted proteins | sample 7278011 | NCBI WGS metagenome assembly JAAUYL01 (sample SAMN14350225, study PRJNA611818) | marine sediment metagenome | isolation source: surface marine sediment (1.8m) | place: French Polynesia: Moorea | collected 2018-08
ACAAACTTTCGTAAACTTGTTGTTCGATTGATGGGCGTTTGACATAATAATCACCAGTATTTCTAATTGTGGTCTTGTTATCATTTGGGAATTCCTCATAATCTTGTTTTTCTAAATCGAACTTAAAAGGGCTAAAAAAGTCTTCTAGAGTTCTAAACCGAACTTTATTATTACTATTAATAATTTTAGATACAGTATGGCGATGTAATTTAGTTTTTTTGGCAATTTGACAATCGTTGTAATCTTGAGAAATTTTTTGAGCTTTCTCTTGTCCTGATTTTGTAAGTATATAAGAAGCCATTATTACACCATCCTGCTCATTCGTGTTGTTGATTTTCGACAAAGTTTAAAAATCTTTGGGCAGATTGTAACTCAATTGATGCTGAATATCTTACCCTGTAATAATTCTTTAAGGTGTCAATTAAGGTCAATTTAAAGTTGTCGAAGATCGACAACTCTTTCTTGTTTACCTATGCTATTCTCAGTAATGAGATTGTTAGCAACCGCATTTTACCGAAGTATTACTATCTGAAATCTGAGTATTTAAGCAGTCGTACTTCTCTTAATAGACCTTAGTAAGCATTCAGCCGTCAGCTATCAGCTATAATGGCTTACACAGTACAACGTATCTTCGTTATTGCGAGTACATTCCGCTGTCAAAGCTGAATGCTGAATACTAATAGCTAAATGCTTACATACCCTAGCGAATTGCTGAAAAAATCAGGACTTACGAAGCAAATAAGAAACCGGGTTGATTTCCTTAATTCTTTCAAATTAAGAAATTTCTCCATAAACCCGGTTTCTGCGTAAGTCCTGGAAATCTCAAAAATTGACTGTTTTGTTCATCATAGAAGTAATTATGAATCAAACAAATCATCAAAGACATCGCTTAACAAGTTTAAGTCAAGCAATTTTAGCAGCGATCGCTTCGACTTTTGGTGTCGGAGTTAAAGTCGCTCTAGCAGATCCACCACCTACGCCACCTCCTGAAACGAAATTACCTCCAGTCTTCTGCTTCCGGTTCACTGATATTAAAGCTGTGGAAGACGATCCAGAAGGAGATAAATTTCAACTTGCCTTTGAAGTTCTCAACTGGTCAAACCAACCCGCAGCAGGGGTTCGTATTGCCCTCAACCAAGGAACAAATAGTTTTGTCACCGACGGTGTAGCACCCTCTTTTGCAGGTGCAGGAGTGGACGGTAATGGTCGCCCTAACGGTCCAGATGCAGACCCCTTACCAGGAAATCAACTGTTTACTAATGCTGGTCAAGTGGTCGAATCAACTGAAACAGCGATTCAATGGGATGCCACTCAGTTAAACCTTAATACCCTTACTAGCGGACCAATACCAAACCGCGACTTGCTTGGTGTTAGACGGAGAAACACTCCTGGTGCTTGTGCTTTAGTTCCTGGTTGTCAAGTTGTCGGCAACTCTAACCCTTTCTTTGGCACTCCTCAAGTTGCTGACTGGGAGACCATTGATAATGGTAATAATGTGTTAGATGGTTTCATTATCACAGTAGATGATATGGACGAAGGAGAAGTAATTTCTTTCAACTGGACTCTCCTTGGTGTTGATGAAAACCCTATTGGAATGCCTGGTACTGGAAATGAGTACGGTTTCGGCGCAGTGAATATTGCTCGTATACCTATCAATGAAGACCCTGATTCTGACTTCCGGATTTTTGAGCGAAATACTGGTGTAGAGCGCTCCAACCGATTATTTGCTGAAAATTCTCGCGATGTGACTGAATATTCTGTTGTGGACTATGACACGACTACTTCAGGTGCAGGTGGTTTTGCTGCTACAAATGCCGTGGCAACTGAAACTACTGCTTCTACAGGAGGAGATGAACTTATTGCTCTGTTTGCTGCCGAATTTGGCGCTGGAATTACTGGTGCATTTTTGAATCCGGATGATAATATTTTTAATTCTCCTGTTAATGCTCAGTTAGTTGATTATCCAGTGCCTGAAGCACCTGGCGACGATGATAACAAGCTGCCTGGCGACGATGATAACAAGCTGCCTGGCGACGATGATAACAAGCTGCCTGGTGATGATGATAACAAGCTGCCTGGTGATGATGATAACAAGCTGCCTGGTGATGATGATAACAAGCTGCCTGGCGACGATGATAACAAGCTACCTGGTGATGACGGTAACAACCCACAATCAAAGTCAGTTCCCGAACCTAGCACAATGGCAATGCTAGGAATGACAGCGATCGCCTTACTTGGCTATAAACGTCAACGTCGCAGTTAATTAGATATATATGTAAGGGCGAATGGCCATTCGCCTCCTACATTTTTGTCGATTTTCGACAATATTTATCTTCGCTGTCGATTTTCGACAATGCTTTGATTTTCTTGTTCTAGAATTGCATTAGTTGTGAATCACAGAAGATTTTCAATCTAAACATTTAACTTGGAGGAATGAATTTATCTTGAGTGTGCATCAATTATCAATAGTTGGAATTGCAGCGATGGGTTTGACTCTAGGAACAGTAAGCGCTGCCAAAGCTTTTACCATAACTAACCCAGCAAACGGACATCAATATTTTCAGACTACACCAGACACTTGGACAGGCGCTCAGGCTCAGGCTGTTGCTGCTGGCGGTAACTTAGTAACAATCAATAATGCTGAAGAACAGGCTTGGCTCATATCGATTTTTGGTTCAAAATCGCCCTTTTGGATTGGATTAAACGACATAGAAGTAGAAGGACAGTTTAAGTGGGCAAGCGGACAGCCTATTACTTATACAAACTGGCTTCCTTCAGAACCAAATAACTTTCCCCATATACCAGAAGGAGAAGATTTTGTGCAAATGTTTGGGGATACTGGAAGATGGGTTGATACCACAACTTACCTGATAAATCTACCGCCCAACTTTTCCCCAGGAATTGTTGAAATTGAGACACCCCCCGAATCCGTACCAGAACCTTCTACGTTAATAACGCTGTTAGTATTTGGTGGTTTAGGCGTTCGTTCTCTTCTATTGCGAAAGTCGCAATAATAAAAAATCTCGGTATTTCTAAATCGGTTATTTGAGCGATCGCTTTTTTTCCCCTTGTCATTGCGAGGGGGGGGTAGGTAAGAATTAAATTATCGGTTTTGTGATTATCTCCCCCCGTGGCAATCTCGAAGTTGTATACGCTTGATAGAGATTGCTTCGGCTAGCATATAGCCTTTCCCAAAAGGTAAAAAAACTATCGCCTCGCAATGACAGAATCAGGATTTTTTTGTAGAATCAGACACATTTATTGGAGCGATCGCTTTTTTTCCTCTTGTCATTGCGAGGGGGGGGTGGGTAAGAATTAAATTATCGGTTTTGTGATTATCTCCCCCCCGTGGCAATCTCGAAGTTGTATACGCTCGATAGAGATTGCTTCGGCTAGCATATAGCCTTTCCCAAAAGGTGAAAAAGTCACTCCACCGCCTCGCAATGACAAAATCAGGATTTTTTTGTAGAATCAGAAACATTTTTTCCAAGAGCGATCGCTATATTCAAATACAAACGTTGTAGTTAATCAGATATATATGTAGGGGCGATTCGCGTTTGCGTAGCATTCCGTAGGAAATCGCCCCTACCAAGAAGAAACAATATAACTATCCAATTACCAATTACAAAAATTATGAACAGAATCTCCAAAACTATTCTCACTCTCGCAATAGCTACTACACTCAGTAGCTTAAACATAGCTTGCAAAAAAATCACCAAAGTAGAAACTCTTAACACTCGCGCAGTTGAAAAAGTAGCTCAGAAAGATTATCAAGGGGCACTAACTGATTACAACAAAGCCATCGAGCAAAACCCCAATGATGCCACCTTATACAATAATCGAGGCAATGCTCATTTCCAAGCCAAAAACTATGAAGAAGCCATCAAAGATTATAATCAAGCCATAAAAATTAATCCCGAAATGGCAGACACTTATTACAACCGCGCCTACGCTCGCCAACAACTAAAAGACTTCAAAGGAGCATTCGCAGACTACAACAAAGCATTAGAATTTGCTACCAATGAAAATACTCAAATCAAAATCTATGGCAATAGGGCGACACTACATCATGCAGTCAAAAATTACCAAAATGCTATAGCTGACTACGCTCAAGTCATCAAACTCAAACCAGACATACCTCAAATTTACTCTAACCGAGCCGGTCTTTATTATCAACAAGGAAACCTAGAACAAGCGATCGCTGATTACCGCCAAGCAGCAGACTTGTATCAACAGCAGGGAAATACTCAGTCTCAACAGGAGTTACTAGCTATTGTCTCCAAAATTGAGGAAGTAGGGAATAGGGAATAGGGAGATGGGGAGATGGGGAGATGGGGAACAAGCAAAAAATATTTACCCCGTCAATTATACCATATTAATCTGTACCAATTCACTTTAAAGATGTCACAAATAGTTTCAAACTTTAAATGTGAAATAATTTCCTGAAATTACTGTAGCGTCAAAGTTTTGAGTCTACAAAATCTTACTTTTAGATTGCGTCGCTTCGCTCGCAACGCTCCGCGCTTTTGACTTTTGACTTTTGACTTCCGTGAAACGGTATGGAATATGCCATAATAAGTGCTTAAGAAAAATTAATTGTGCATTAAGTCCTTACTATGTCAGGCTTAGAGACGAAATTATATACAAATAATTTTGCACGACTACTTATCATGTCCGGTAGCATCGGTATTATTCAGTATTTAGGTATAAGAGTCGATAATTGTAGGGGCCAAAGGCCGTTAGCCCCTACAGGCGGTATGATAAAGGGAATTATATCACTCTGAAGCCAGCGGATTTGATATAATATCATGTCCGGATAATAGCGTGATCAAAAAACTTTCTCCCTTCTAGCCTTTTCTTCTCTTCTGTCTCCCCCCCTTTCAAAGGCAGGGTCAATTTATTGTCACCAGAGAAAAAAGGAGGGGGGTCGGAGGTGTGGTCTGTGTGGGAAGCACAGGATCTCAAAAAAATATAGGGTTGTAAATATTCTCTGACGACAAAGAATTAGCCCTGGGGGGTAGGGAGGATGCCCTCTGCCTTCCTTCCTCCAAAGTGTAAGTATTCAACCGGATATGATATAAAATATGAATTCTCTAACTTTACAACACCACTACTCAGCTAATCCATATAGACAAACAACTCATCCATCTGTCACTAGCAAAACCAAACGTTTAATAGACATTCTCGGTGCTTTAGTAGGATTAGCTATTACAGGAATAGTCGCCATTCCCATTGCTATTTTCATCCAACTCGATAATCCCGGTCCGTTATTTTTTACTCAAGTGCGATGTGGTTTTTTGGGGAAAACTTTCCGCATCAGAAAATTTCGTTCAATGATTGTTGGTGCAGAAAAATTCAAGCATTTAGTTAAAAACGAAGCTCAGGGAAATATGTTTAAAAACGAATGCGACCCAAGAATAACTAACATTGGTCGTTTTATCCGTAGCAGCAGTTTAGACGAACTACCTCAATTTTGGAACGTTCTCAAAGGAGAAATGAGTTTAGTCGGAACTCGCCCTCCTACTGTTGATGAGGTCGAACTGTATCAAACACATCACTGGCGCAGACTAGAGGTCAAACCAGGCATTACTGGAGAATGGCAGGTAAATGGTCGTTCCCATGTCAAAGACTTTGAAGAAGTAGTGCGTATGGACTTGAAGTATCAGCAAAAATGGTCTATTGCATACGATCTACAATTAATCTGGAAAACTATCTGGGTTGTCTTAAATAAATCAGGCGCGTGTTAACGAAGTCAGAAGTTAGAAGTCAGAAGTCAGAAGTTACAGCATATTTCGGACAAATAAGGTACAGGGTAAATGGTAAAAATATTGTAGTGCGGGCATCTTGCCCGCGATAGGTGTACCTCATAATAACGGAAGAGCTGTATCAGGACTTACGCAGAGCCACCATATTTAGTAGGGGCAAATGGCATTTGCCCTCTAAAGATAGCCTATTATTTCAGAATTTGCGTAAGTCCTGTGATAAAAAAGTTGTTGTTTGTAGTAGGGCTTCAGCCCTAAGTTATAGATATTGCTCAAGCCCTACTACGAGCTTTAATTATACCGTTTCACTGAACCTACCTACTCCATAAAACAAACAAATTGAATGATGATTAACCGCTTAATTTCTTCAACTACACTTTTAATAACAACTATCTGCTTCCATAACATTGCCCATGCTGGCACCATCCGTCACGATCGCCCCGACGAGCAATATACCTCCTTAGCAAACCTATTTCCCAGTGTTGGTCATCTGGGCACAAAATTTTCCTCTGATGAAGGTGTCTGCTCTGCAACTCTCATCGATCCAAGTTACATTCTGACGGCAGCACACTGTATTGATGCCAACGATGAAAGTCTACTCAATGCTAGCTTCTGGGCAGATGGTATTCCCTACTCGGTGACAAATACTACTGCCCATCGGGGTTGGTTTTCTAGCGATCGAGATTTTACTGCTGGGTACGATATTGCTGTATTGCGTCTGGAAACTCCAGTTTTACACTTGCCATCCGCTCCCCTATTCACAGGTTTTGATGAATCGGAACAAATAGGAACTTATGTTGGCTTCGGTGCTACAGGCAACGGTTTCACAGGTTATTTACCCAATACCAAAGGTACGAAAAGAGCAGGTCAAAATATTGTTGAGCTTGGTAGTAGTTTGGGGTTGTCTGATAGCTTATTGTTCTCAGATTTTGACCATCCTCTAACATCAGATTTTACCAAACCAGATACCATCCCTCTAGACTTAGAATATACGATCGCTCCTGGAGATAGTGGAGGCGGATTATTTATTAATGGTCATGTGGCTGGCGTTAACTCCTTTGGCTGGGGGCGAAACGATGGTTTGAATAATTCTAGCTACTACGATGTTGCTGGTTCAACTCGTGTTTCATCACATATTGATTGGATTTATGGTGCTATGTGGGCAATGGAAACATTGGAGATTGGCGATTATTTGAGCACAATGAATTTTACCACAACTGGTAACGAATTTCAAGATAATTTAACAGAACAAGAGAACTCTTTTGATAAATCAAATGGGGTTATGGCGATCGCAGATTGGGGTTTTGAAAATTATCAATATTATCTGAATCAAGACTTGAAAGAAATGCCTGTTAAAGACATTCCCGAACCAAATATAAATTACGGTATTTTGGCATTTGGTATAGCGCTACGCGCAAGTCAAAAAGCAAAAGGCAAAAGTAATCTCTGAGTGAGCCTTATAATAGACTTCTCCAAAAATGAAAAATCAAATCAATTCTTGTCCATAAATTATCAATTACTCCCCTCCTGGGAGGGGTTAGGGGTGGGTTAAGTGTTCCCAGTTAAGTGTTAAGTGTTCCCTCTTTTCTGGAGAGGTCTAATTTACAGAAAAATTGGGTTTAAAGCCTCGCCCTAGAAGGGCGACTTTTTAGTTGTTTTTTTTGAATACATATCAGGACTTACGCATAGCCACCATATATAGAACCCCTAAGCGGATCTCCATAGATTGGGAGTGTGGGGAGAGGGGGAAGTGTGGCAAGTGTGGGGAGAGGGAGGAGTAGGAGAGTGGGAAAGATGGCGAGATGGTGCATAAGGGAAGATTAATAGGGGTGTTTTTCCTCTATTCTATTTCTCTGACTCCTGACTCCTTTATCAAAAAACCACACCTTTCCAAAGATACACTTAGGGCTTCTATAGTAGGGGTTAACGGCCGTTAACCCCTACAAATGGTGTATAGTTTCATCTTTCATTTGGGTTATTTCAGTAGGGATGTTCCATGGAACGTCCCTACAAGATTTTGATTGTGACGATGTGGTTTATGTATCTCAAAAGTGCTGTAGTAGTCAGGATAGAAAATAACCGTAGGTTTGAGTAACTGGAGTTTATATCACACCTTCGTCATAATTAATTGTCGAAAATCAACAAGATTTAAAAATACTTTTGTCGATTTTTAGTCAATTTATGCTGAATATATTGCTATGACTAATTTTGGGATTTGTCAATTAAAGTTGTCGATTTTCGACAATTTTTTTTCTGTTCGTGCCTTATAATCAATAATTAAGTTATTCGCAACCGCATATTTACAGAGGTATTACTATTTTCAGGAGAAATCTATGAAACTTTTCTTCAATCTACCCATTGCTAGTACCATTGCTTCTCTATTATCTTTTGCCTCCTTTGTCACTTCGACTCAAGCGGCTGTCCTCTATCAAGCATCTCCCAGTTATCCCCAACTAGGAACCCGTCTTTATGCTAGTGGCAGCGATGTTGCTGTGTCTATTTTGCCTTCCGAGGCAGCTTTTGATAGCTACCTGTGGCTGACTTCTCCCCATCGAATACCCGTTGCGTCCAATCGAGAAACGGGAAGACTTGTAAATTTAGGTGCAGTTTCCCCAGGAGCAGAACTCCTGTTTGGATTACAAGTTTCCTCCGGTTATTGGTATTATACTGGAGATGCTAGTCGCAATCCCGATGGTCTTCCTCATAGTAAGGTTACTTATTTGAGTCCCGGTGTTGCCAGAGTTGGTTTTGAAGACTTATTAGGTGGTGGAGACTGGGATTTTGATGACCACACTTTTATTTTCTCAGGTATTAATCTAGCACCTAAACTTACTGAAGTTGAGTCGAAAGTTGTAGTCAAAAAAGGAGAAATATTTGACTTTTCAGCTTCAGCTTTTGACTTTGAAAATCCTAATGATTTACTCTTTTCCTGGGATTTTAATGGGGATGGTGAAATTGATTATGAAGGATCGGAAGGTAAAGGAGCTTGGAGTTATGGCGGACAAGGAATTTATACATCTAAGCTAACTGTTACCGATCCATCTGGAGCTAAGGCTCAATATTCCTTTCAAACAGAAGTTGTACCCGAACCTACTTCTGTAATCAGTTTTGCATTTCTCGGTACATTAGGCTTAGGAGCGATCGCTCGTCGAAAACATTAATCACCGTAGGGGCGTTTCGCGAAACGCCCCTACAACACTTTAGTCCTGAAACCCATTATCTTTGGGCTAAAGCCCTACTACAAACAGCCTCCTAGTTAGACTTTAATCCTGAAACCTATTATTTTTGGGTTAAAACCCTACTACAAACAGGCTCGTAGTTAGACTTTAGTCCTGAAACCCATTATCTTTTTGCTCAAGTCTTACTACAAAAATCAAATTTAATTATAGCTAATTATCGGGCATTGCACAGTGACAAAGATCGACAATATTTTGATTGATTTCTGCTAGACTTTCCTTGGTTATAAATAACAGCAGTAACCGCATTTTCACAGAAGTGTTTTTACACTTAATCTAACCGTAGGTTGGGTTGAGGTACGTAGCTTGCTTCCCGCAGGGTAACCCAACAACAACAGATACAACTTTTTTGTTGGGTTGCGAGATACGCTTTTCATGTCGCGCAGCGAAACCCAACCTACGTCAACTAATTGGGCAAACAGCCGTTTGCTCAGAATACCAATTGAACACTTAGCCATTACAAATCCTATGATTATCAAAAAAACGCTCAAACCTTTAGTTTCCTTTGCCATTCTACAACTATCTGTTGCCCTACCTGCTACAGCAACTAGCAATATTCTCTACCTAAACTCTATTCGTGGGTTTGGTACTGCTAATCTAGGCCCTTTTCGTAGCACCATCGCCGATTTCATTGATAACTATGAAGATGGCAATGTATTCGACGTTGATTTTGTGCAAACCCATGTTTCAGGAGATTTAGCATCTTTTCTCAATGCTAAACCTATCGACTATTACGACCAAATTTGGTTTGATACAACTATCTACCGATCTTCCCTTCTCAATGCAGCAGACTTCGATGCTCTCAATACATGGTCAGTAAACAAGCAACCATAATTTATCCTTGATAGTTCCTTTTTCTTCCGCAATAAAACCAGTAATACTATGACTGACTCTGCTGGAGCAATGACTGTTAACCAAGCACTAGCACTACAGGATGTTGGAGGTGGTATTTTTATTGGCACAGATCATAATGATTTTGCCTACACTGCCAACCAAATTCTTACTAATTTTGGCTTCGATAATTATTTCACTGGTATTAATTTTATTACCTCAAACGGCTCTTTTGTGGGTGACTCCATCCTTGCTCCTAACTCGGTTGGTTCAGACTTTTTTACCAACCATCTAGAAGGGTTATCGACATCAAACGTACCCATCGGGACTCATGTTTTAAATGAAAACGGTGGCAACCGCACCATCAATATATATGAGAACTTGTTTTCATATAGTCCGAATAAAATTGCACATATTGGTACCAGTTTCGATCCAGGTAGCCGAATGACAGATCTCAAAAACCCAGAACCACCACCAAAGTCAGTTCCCGAACCAGGTTCAATTTTTGCTCTATTTCTATTAGGTGGTTTTGGTCTTCGTTCTCTACTATTGCGTATATCGCAATAATACAAAATAATACATTGCCATTTCTAAATTAGTTATTGAAGCGATCGCTCTATTGAGATACAAACGTCGTAGTTAAGAATTCGATCCCCCCTAGCCCCCCTTTCCAAGGGGGGGACTCGAAAGGTTAACATTTTTCAGCAGATTGAAAAGGTGGGAAAACCCAATTGTCCCCCTTGCTAAGAGGGGTTGGGGGGATACCACAAGAGTGCAACTTTCTATCCCAAACTCAAAACCTAATAGTCCCCTTGCTAAGGGGGGTTGGGGGGATCGAATCAGTTCCCGAACCAGGTTCAATTTTTGGTCTATTTCTATTAGGTGGTTTCGGTATTCGTTCTCTACTATTGCGTATATCGCAATAATACAAAATAATACATTGCTATTTATAAATCGGTTATTGGAGCGATCGCTCTATTCAGATAAAAACGTTGTAGGGGCGAATGACCATTCGTCCCCACATTTTTTGTCGAAGATCGACAATATTTATCTTCGCTGTCTATTTTCGACAATGTTTTGATTTGCCTATTCTAGAATTTTATTGGTTGTGAATGTCAAGAATAACCATCGCCTAACCAAATCTCCCACCACTAATTTACATTGTGCGGAAAAATGAGTTTTATTACCAAAAATCAAAAATTAGCAGCATCTATTAAATTTAAAGATATTAAGTCTCGGATTGACCAAACTATTAAAAATATCCTTTTTAAGAATTTAGAAAAACAAATCTCCCTACTTACTGAACTAGAAAACAATGGGGTTATCTGTAGCGACCAGCAATACGATTGCTGGCCACAACAAGTAGGGCTTACTTTAAGAATTAGCAATACAATAAACATATCGTTTGTACGGAGACTCTACACCTTTCTCCATCCAAACACTAATATAGTACCCCGATTGAGTATGCTGTTTAGCGTCATCATTATCGCTATTATCATATCCCCACTCAGCACTTTCATTTTTACTGCGGATGCCAAGCTCATATTTATAGCCGCCCATGTGAGGATTAGTGAACCCTATAATAAGAGACCGATCAGTTCCTTCAATAAGCCACTTTGCTCCACCCGACACACCAGTCGCGAAAGAACCTTGCCGATTTGCTACTTTGTACAAACTCATTTCTCCAGGAGCAATATTCATTGGTTTCGGTCCCTCGAAGGTTGTACCCGAATCAAAATAAGGTTCTTCCCATGTTAATTTTTCATTAGAGCCATTTATAACTAAAAGTTCGAGTGAACGATGTCTATCGGAAAACTCTGTAGCTCCTTCAAACATACTGTAAACTTCTTGAACAGCTTTAATAACTTCGGGAAGTTGCATAACAATCCCAAAGCCTTCTTTGATAGCCTCAGCTATATTGGCCACTGATGCGCCCATACGAAATTCCTCTTATAAAACAACTCAACTATCGCTTATGTCACTTATTCGATAGTGCCTTAAAGTTATCATTAAAACCCTTAAATTAGTTTTATTAATTGAAATGCTAAATAAAAAAAGTAAGTTAGTTTATTATATTTAATACAAAACAGTTTTTGCTCATAAAATGCTATTAAATACAGCAAAAGTACGGTCTTTCCTCAATTGCCAACTTATATTTCCTAGCTTTAGCCCAAAAAAACAGAATTGAGACCATTTAAAAAAGTGTCCAAAGGCAAATCTTTTAAATGGCTTTCGACGAGAGGAAAGACGGCTAAGATTCCTCTCCTGTTCGCGGAGCAAAGCAAACAATCTTCAATTTGAGTCAAATTTGAGTGAAAGCCTCCTGAACTCTTCTGTTTCTGAGGTTATATGTTGTGGCCAGCAATAAGAAAGCCCCGGACCAGCAATAATGAACTTTTTCGACCAGGATTAATTGCAACTAGATTTGCTTTTGAGCCAGGATTATTTGCAACTGAGCCAGAATTAAATGCAACTAGCCAGCAATAATTTTTTTGAGCCAGAATTAACTGCAACTAGAAGTAAAGAAAACGGTCGTTTTTTTTACTCCTGGTTTCAAAAGCCTGGATCAACGATAAAATCAGCTTTTTCAAGTTAAGAAAGCCGTAAATATTTCAAAGTAAAAGTATTGTCATTGACGACGAGTTAATTTACCAATCCAACAAAAGAATTATTGGAAAATGTAGATGGTACAAGAGTTTGAGACTATTTGCAATTAATTATGGACTAGAATAAGTTATTGCTGGCTAGTTGCAAATAATCCTGGTCTAGTTGCATTTAATTCTGGCTCAAACATGAATCTAGTTGCAGTTAATCCTGGCTCATTTTGATCGTTATTGCTGGTCGCTACAGTTATCTGTGAGGTTAGTAACAAGATTTATGAAGATTTATTATGTTTTGCCAATCAAGATCCGTCTGCCAAAAAATCTCCAGACTACATTCTGGAAAGCTATCTCTCCTTTCAAGCAGTTTTATCCTACAGAGTTGCTAACGCATTGTATTGCTTTTCACAAATGTTACAAACAACTGAATCAGTAATTAATCTACAAATAATTGCACGGAAAATATCTGAAACGGCAAAAATAAAAACAGGTGTTGAGATACACCCTGCAGCTAAAATTGGTAGTAGATTGATAGTAGACCACGGTTACGGCACTGTAATTGGTGAAACAACTGAGATTGGAGATGACTGCTACATCCTGCAAGGAGTAGTTTTAGGAGCAAAAAGTATAGCTGGAAACTATGATAGTAAGAGGCATCCAACTTTGGGCAGTAGAGTCGAGGTAGGTAGTTTTGCCAGAATTTTTGGCCCTGTAAAAATTGGTGATGATGTGAAAATTTCTCCCTGGGCAGTTATCACCGAAGACATTCCTAGTAATTCCAAAGTGATTGTGATTACAACTAATCAAGTTGTTAAGAGAATAAATTTTTAGCAAGTGAATCTATAATACTTCTTAGAAAATTCCTTTGATAATTTCAATATGCAAATATCATCTCCCATCGACGAACTTACCGAAAAAGCAAAACAGGTACTCAATAAAATTACCTATCTCACTTTAGCAACAGTAGATGAAGAAGGATGCCCTTGGAACTCACCTGTCTATTACGGCTTTGATGAAAATTACACATTTTATTGGTCATCATGGACAGAAAATCAGCACTCTCAAAATATTATTAATAATGGGCAGGTTTTTGCAGTTGTTTATGATTCAACAGCAGTAAGTGGCAGCGCATTTGGTGTTTATTTCCAAGGTATAGCTGAAATTATTGAGGCAGAAAACGAAATATTCAATAAAGCTATTGATAGTATCTACACGAAAAGTGGCAAACCCAAAAGAGACAAAAAATATTTTCTTGACTCAGGGCTACGACGTTTATTTCGGTTTATGCCAACAACTATTTGGGTTAATGTGACAGAACCTTACGAGGATTATTTTCTTGATAAAAGAGTAGAGATTACAAAAGAAATTAAGTAATAAAAAAAAGCCCGTATTGCGGGCTTATTGTAAATCTCAAAAAAAGGCATTAACGTGACAATTTATCGCGAATTTAATCTCAGTCAGGTACATTACTGGTGGTGGTGCATTGTAATTATTTTAGTTACGAGGCATGGCAGTGGGAGCATCTTGCTCCCGTCCTTAATGTTGCTTGTTCCTATCTACCATTACTATGCAGGATTACCCACTACTAGCGGGCAAGATGCCCGCACTACATCAACTACTCACTATTCCAATATCTCGAAAGATTGAACTTCCAATACTGGACCAATCATTGCTATTGTCATTACATCATCTCGCACCACACCTGTCACGCTCGCCTTCTGGTCAGACTTACATAGCTCGGTAGGAGCATCCTTTAGTTCATAAGTTACACCATCAGTTACTAACGCCCAAGTACCAGTACCAAATCCTTGTTTTTCCACAGTACCACTCACTGTAATACTACTCATGCTAACTTTTCCTCTGTTCTAATTGCTAAACGTGCTAAACCTAAGCATAATAGAGCATTCACAACTAGGAAAATTTGAGCAGGTATACCAGCACCTAATCCCCAAACGGCGGGATCGACAACTGCACTTACAGCCAAACAGCTAGCAACACCAATAGCAGTACCGATCGCTATCCACTTCCATTGGCGATGACCCAATAAGAACACTATTAATAATGCTGGAATCAATACACTAGCAAAAATGGGATTCAAAATACCACTACCTTGAATAGCTCCACCCAGTTCAGGTACAGAACTACCCATCACACGCATTGGCCATTGGGGCAAATCAAAGACATAGAAACCACGCAGGAAAAACAACCCACTGCTACCAGCAACTAACCCGGTATGTAGAGGGAAACTCCAACTGAAAGGGAAATAATTCCGCAGCAACCAAGCTAAGATATAAGACCCTAAAACCATTGCCAACTTCGGCAACAATGCCACGGCACCACCATCAAGCCAAAAACCAGGATTGAGATAACCGTTATCATGCAACCACCGGAAGAAGTCGCGGAAGGTTATTTGACCTTTAATTGCCAACTTTACTGCTGCTGCTGCATCCAACTGACCTGCACCAAAATGATTTAATGGGTCTTCTTTAACAGCTCTAGCAGATTTTTTGAGAATGTTGGTGATTTCTTCTGGGTCTTCAATACCACTAGCTTTGACTAATGCTGCCACACCCGCAACGTGGGGAGATGCCATACTTGTTCCTTGGAAGGAAGCAAATACACTCTTACCATTTTCTGGGTTAATAGTTTCTTGCAGAATACCGCCAGCTTCATTTTGACCTTTAGTGGAACCACCAGGAGCAGAAATATCAACTCCTGCACCAAAGTTGGAATATGGAGCTTTTTCTCCAGCGGGGTCAGTAGCGGAGACACCCACAACATGGGGATAACGAGCGGGATAACTCGCTGAATTTTGGTTGGCGTTGCCAGCAGCAGCAATGACAACTACCCCTTTATTATGAGCATAGTTAATTGCTTCTTTCATTATTTGGCTTTCACCGCCACCACCAAGACTCATATTAATAATGTCTGCACCGTTATCTGCTGCAAATTTTATCGACTCAGCAATATCGGAAACCGTTCCACCACCACTAGCAGCTAATACTTTTAGGGGCATAATGCTAGCTTCATAGGCGATACCTGCTACACCATAATTATTGTTGGTAGCTTGGGCAATAGTACCTGCAACATGAGTACCATGACCATTGTCGTCAGTGGCTAATGTGCGGTCATTGACAAAATCGTACCCTGGCACAAATTTCGTTTTTTGCAGGTCGGGAACTTTGGAAACACCTGTATCAATAACTGCCACAGTTATCCCGTCGCCTTTGGTTTCATTCCAGGCAGATTCGACATTGATGCTCCGGAGGTTCCATTGTTTACCATACATGGGGTCGTTAGGAACACCGTCACCATTTTCAAAAATGATGGCATCCGCGCTATAGACGTAGTTCGGTTCTATGTATTCAGTATATTTGCCTAGAGAGCTTCTGAGGTTTTTGAGGAGTTGGCGATCGCCCTTGACAATATATACATTATCTGATATGGAAAATTCACTATTTAGACGAGGTGTGACTTGGTATTCATCGGAGATTGTCCTAATTTGATTGACAATTTTAGTAACTCCGATATCTTCACGGAAGTCTAACACAATTGAGTCGTAGACTCCTTTATTGGCCAAACCAGAGAAATTAGATAAGGCCCAACCAAGCCCAATTAAGAATAAGCAGACAAACAGAAATTTTTTCATTGTTTGAGATATTCACTATATTGAGGACTTTTTTACTACGATAGCTTAGAGTCTGCTCTATTGGACGGATAATATTATATCGTTTTACCGAAAAATTGGGTTTAAAGCCTCGCCGAGGCGCGGGCGAATTTCTATAACTATGCTATAATTAATATTGGTCACGTACCCGCCTTGTCTCATAAATACTGTAGAAAAGAAGATTAGGTCGAAACTCACCCATGTTGAGAGTAGAACAAGGGAAGCCTTCAGGTCAATAAGTAGCTAAAAAGAGAAGGCAAAAATAAACATCTATAAGAATTCTTGATTAAGTCGCGGGAGGGCATTCCGAGACTTTAAACGGACGTGGAGGCAAGCGTAACCCACCCCCATCCCCTCCACCGGAGGGGAGCAAGAGGGGTGGGTGCAGTAGTCTGTGAGACGTCAACCCGCATCGGAGCTACGGCTCGGTAGGAATCCCGGTGCCTTTAGGCCGGGGAGGATGTCAAAGAAGGTATAACAGTGCATATGGGGATTGGTGACTTAGAAGTATTTGGATGGAACCGATGAATCCTAAAAACCTAACCTCCCTGCCTTCACAGGGGTAGGTTTTTTACCTTTGATCTAAAAGAAGTGTGAGAAGAGGGGGAGGAGGGGGGAGTTCATAGATACTTAACATATATAAAAAATTACATTTTTTTGAGGGTTTTATACTGAATCAAAGGGAGCGATCGCTCCTTTGTTAAAAACCTACCCCTGTAAACCCCTTCCCTACGAGGGAATGGGGGTTAATAAGACTCTATCCTCGTAGTAGAGAGGTTTGGAGAGAGGTTTTTATGAGTTGACAAACAGCTTCTTACAGAGCTGATTTGTTAAGGTTAGGAACAGCAGCAAGTAGTAAAAGGGGTATTATGAAAAAAGTTTCAGAAATTTCTCACAGTCTGCTCAGTTGACTGGTTTAAGTTAAAGATGTCGATCCTGCAAAAACAAAATCCTTTTGAGAAAAAGTTAAGATGAAACGTCGATATTTTGTCCTGTTTTCAGTTAGTTTCGGGTTAGTTATGGGCTGTGCTTCCCTACAAACGAAAGATTCCCCTGAGTCATCAGTGGAATTATCCACCGATCCCGTAGCGCCTGCTATTGCCGTATCGTCCAACAAGGCTGATGAATCTCAAATCGCCAATGTCAAAGAGCCGATTTTTGCAGAAAACGGAGTTGCCATTCGAGGTACTGACCCAGTTGCGTATTTTCAAGTAGGTCAACCTGTCCAAGGAAATAAACAATTTACTCACAACTGGATGGGTGTAAACTGGTGGTTTTCCAGTGCCAAAAATCGCGACTTGTTTGCAGCTTCCCCAGAACAATATGCCCCGCAGTATGGGGGTTTCTGTGCTTTTGCCGTTGCCAATGGATACACAGCCCCTATCGTTCCAGAAGCCTGGAGCATTGTCGAAGGGAGGCTATATCTCAATTTCAGTTTAAGAATTCGCGATCGCTGGGAACGCGATATTCCAGGCAATATTGCCCGCGCCAATAAAAACTGGCCTGCTGCCGCCGCCAACTTTCGGGGGTGAAAGGCTTGCAACTGTTGGCTAAAATCTAGTTTTATATCATGTCCGGTTAAATACTTACACTTAGTAGGAGGGTAATTAACAGCTTGACATAGTCTATGATTATCTATTATAATCTATGAGTATCTAGATTTCATTTTATGCTACTAGGATTCAAAACTGAGTTACACCCAAATAATCAGCAAAAAACCTTATTGGCTAAACACGCGCTTTGTAGCCCGTCATGCCTGGAACTGGGGATTATGGCTTACCAGAAACATTCTTAATCACAATCAGCATCATCCTGATAGTAAACTTAAATTTCCTACCGCTATTGATTTACATAAGCTTTTAGTAGCAATGGTCAAACCTAAAAACTATTGGTATTATGAAGTTTCTAAAACAGCGCCTCAGTATGCTTTGAGACATTTGTCTTTACTCTTGGAAGCGTTGTTTTAACAAAATTTCTGGTCAACCTAAATTCAAGAAAAAAGGTAGAGATGATAGTTTCACTTTGGATGGTTCAATTACAGTCGGTTTTAATCGTATAAAGTTACCTCGAATTGGTTGGGTTAAAACCTTTGAAATCTTGCCAGACAATGTTACTCCCAAGTCTGTAACTATTAGCAAAAAAGCTGATAGATGGTTTGTCAGTTTCGCTCTGAGAAACAGAACCTCAAGTCACTGAGAAATCAGTTGATGTAGTTGGTGTAGATTTAGGTATAAAATCTCTAGCTACGTTATCTACGCTCTGTGGTTTTTGTTGGCGCCAAATATATGCAAAAAGTTAGAATCTAAGCTATCACGACTGCAATACCGCTCGCAGGCATAAAACCAAGTTTTCGCTCTAACTGGAAAAAAGCACAACTTTATATTGCTCAATTGCATAGCATGCAGGGCTAATATCAGAAAAGATACATTGCATAAACTTACTACTTACTTGGCTCTTAACCACAGCCAGATAGTAATAGAAGACCTAAATGTATCAGGAATGATGTCAAATCACAGCTACGTTGCATGCAACGTAGCTAAGGCTGTTGCCGATATGGAGTTTTACGAGTTTCGCAGACAATTAGAGTACAAATGTCAACTGTACGGCTCTAAGTTAACCATTGTTGATAGATGGTTTCCTAGTTCTAAAACCTGTAGTAGTTGTGGAGCTATTAAAGAATCTCTGTCGTTATCAGAGCGCATTTTTAATTGCGAACACTGCAATTTCAGTTGTGAACGAGACTTGATAAGAGCGTTAAATTTAGCTATGGCGGTCTAGGGGAGCCGTCAGATTGGCGACGTATCGACCGTGACAGCCAGAGGAGCTGGATAACGCCGACGTTGCCAGATAGAAACAGGAATAGAACAGATAATCATAGATTTATATAGATTATCATAGGTTTCTAAGAACGGAAAGAACGGTTTAAAGTCAGAAGGTTTTTTTATCACTGATTATCCGGACATGATATTATCTGTAGAAATAAGCTTGTCTCAGTCGGCGGACAATTTCCCCATGAACCTCACTGCGGATGCGGTTGCCACGCTGACATTGCTCCAACTTAACATTATCAACAAAAAACTTCACAGCCATATTAATATTAATAGTACCCAAATTAACTCCCGACACATCTTGCATCCAAATTTTCGGAGACTGCCACAAAGCATAAGTTTTAAATCTCTCTTCTATCCATTTCCATAATTCTTCAATATAATCATCCAATTTTGTTTCTGACAAACCCTGATTAGCATTAACAATTTGCTGTAATAACTTGTTCATTCTCTTGATTAAAAAATATATTTTTCTTTCCCACTCACTTTCTAAAACTTCATTATCTGTATCAATTAAATCTGGGTCTTCTTGCCAGTTTCGATACCAACTTCTCAGCAAGTTAATTAAAGCATCTTCATCCATCTTCTGTGATTCTTGCAAATATAATGACTTTTGCCCTTTTTCTTTTTCTGATACTGTTTCCAACCCTACCATTCTCACTATATCTAAATAATAACCTTGAATTTCTCTAACTTCTCCCGAATCTAATCCTTGCATTTCCATAAACTTAATTTTATTAACTAACTCAGCGATCGCTTTTTTAATTTCTCCTAGTTTAACTTTAACTCTTTCCTCTGCTAGAAGACGTTGACGACCAGCGTCTTTTTTCGATAAAAGATTATCCTCACTGTCTAATAATTGATCTGTCACCCTGTAAAAATTGTCTATAGCTACCAACTTTTTCTTGATCTCTCCTAGTGTATCTGGATGGCTTAAAATCACTTCTTCAATAATTTTGATAGCTTGATTGGGGTCACTGTCAGCTCTGATTGGTACAATAATTGTATAATAATAGCTAGAATTAGGACGACTAAAATTAATCAAATTTTGACTTTGTAAAGCAGCGTTAGGCACTAACAAATCACAA
>JAAUYL010038016.1_pt1 | contig 19952 bp, 24 predicted proteins | sample 7278011 | NCBI WGS metagenome assembly JAAUYL01 (sample SAMN14350225, study PRJNA611818) | marine sediment metagenome | isolation source: surface marine sediment (1.8m) | place: French Polynesia: Moorea | collected 2018-08
AAACAATGAGGCATGGAATGGAACACAGAGCTAGCCAGACCCTATATACTAAATACGAGTATATTGCAATGGTTGGTTCCTTTATAGAGCCTTCTGCTAGCTATCCAAAGTTGTAGTTGTCGAGTGTTTAAGTAGGATATCAACGCAGACATTCATGCCATACGATACACCATTGTGCAGTAGTTTTGTCCCGTCGCCGCCTCGATTCTAGCCGGGGCTTTTGTTCTTGTTTATGTGCAGACTATTGTTGTCGAGGGCCAATCATCTAAAGTATCTCAGGATAAGGAGCTAGGACGGTAAATTAATTCTGGCAACCTGGTGGACCAACAAGGTGCTGCTGCAACCTCCTTAAGACATTGGTTCCTATGCTGTAAACGTAACAGCCAAGTACATTCCCTCTTCTCTTTGAAGCCTATCCTTCTATCAAGATGGCTTTTAAAGTGAATGAATGAAGGCAATCTAATATTTCCCTTTGGCATTTGACACAAAAAATAAGGATCGGAGACACGATTCAATCACACTGACATTTTTCGCGTTTGTCACCCTTGACAGCCGACAGACATATGACATTGATCTTCGATTTCTCATCATTTCTTCAATGAAAATTCTCCGAGTTTTGAACACTTTAGGTGCATAGAGTTGTAAATGTATTATGGCAAAATTCCTTTGCAGATAAGACCCCACATAACATGAATGCAAGCTGAACTTGTGATGCAAAAAACGTTCACTGTCAATTGACAATTTTTCTTACCTCTCTCTTTGAAGGTTATGTCACGATTTCACATTGATCTTGAAACTGCCGCTTTTCGAAGGAGAATTTGATGAATTTATATAGTGCAACTGGAATATGTTTACACTTATCGAGACTGTCACTTTCCGTTTCTATAGATCATACACGTGCAAGTGAAGATATCAATGATTGTCGTGGAAAAATTGGATTTTTTTTCCACTGCAACTATTGTGTGCTCTTTAGGATTCTTTTTTTGCAAGTCTCGTCTCTTGATTTTGATGTTTACTTTTGCCGGGCAATCAAAGTTGGGAAGTTTTTCCAGCTGAAGCACAGAGCAAACTCAGGCACTAAATGAATTGAATCGAGTCTCGCGGAAAATGAGTCAGAGATAAAAACTCAGACTTTAAAGAAGGCGTTGCCATATCGTTTCGTAATTTTAGCGCACCACCTGAATAAACTGGATATTTTCACCACCTGACAAAAATATCTATGGATATAGGCATACTCAAAAAAATAAAAGCATTGTTTCTTGCAAAAGAATGCAGTTAAACTTTCGTCTCCCTCCTCCTTTGTATTCATAGTGTAGCATGCTTTCAAAAGCCGGCATTAGCCTTGCTTACGTAATCTGAATATTGGCCGATGACCGATTCAATGAAGCTTCAGTGTCCGGAATGTTAGGGACTTGTAAAAGCTACAAGTGCACATGGGACATTGGACCGGCCAGAGGCTTACTTCCCTAATGTAATGCACGTGATGATAGGATGGAATCTCAATTTTTTGGCCTGCAGACTTTCTCTAGTTTTGAGCTGTGTTAACTATTTATGCACCACAAAACTCGGAGCAAATGTTGCCGACAGCTCCAAAAGCGGGAGACAAAGTACATCATATTTCTTACAATTTTAAGTTGAAACAGGAAAAAACCTATTTTGTTTATGTCTGCAGCTTTTTATCTTGATTCTGGAAAAATAATTCCTTGCTGACTTAAGTTTTATGTAACGTCACACATTTTAAGCATGCGATAGCTTGAAATAGAAGATACATTTATTTAGCAATCTCCGCATGGCAACTGAACTGATGTTTGACAACTCTCAAAAACGGCAGATTGTACTTTATTTTTTTTTTTTTTTTAGAGACAAAGATTTATTTTTTCATGATCCATAATCGACATTTAGCGAATCTCGTGGGGGATCACAAGCACTCGGATACCCAACTTGCATTGTCAATTTTTGCCGAGAAAAACGGAACTCCTTTGGCTCTGAAACTATTTTTAGGCAACACTCTAAATGTAGGAATCGTGAGGAAAAAGTTACCTGGACAAGTAAAATCCACTTCCACTCCCGCCTCTCCCTTGATGGTGACTATGATGGCATAATTAGAAAGGCACTGGAACACCAGTTCGGTTTCAGTGATTTCCAGGTCGAATTTGGTATTTAAATAGTTCATGCCGGTAAACTTGAGCTTGGTCACACCTTCTGCCGGAAATACCGCTGGCGGATCGATCTCTAGGTAGAACGGATAATTGCGGATCCCGCCAAAACCGTAAATCAACGACTGGAGAAAACCGCCGGCTCCAGTCAAGAAATTGACGGCTCCAATCCCACTGGCAACTTCGGTCCATATCTGCAATCAAAAGAATATAATATAGTATTTTATGTCACGATTTCCAAGTAAATATTTGGGCCCGGGCCCGAGGGATTTCTTACGTTAAATGGGGGTCGAACATAAGGGGTGTAAGATTTGTTGAACAACTCAGCAGCTCTGCCATAGGCACCCAGCTCCAGCCAACTGAAAAAGTTAGACTACATACTTTAATTGTCTAATGTTTTAATGCCAATTAAATACTTTATAGCGTGAATTGCCCAAGTCATGGCAGGTCCATTTGGATTGACAATGTCCTCATACAGAGCAAGGTCATTCATTTTAACATCTCTCGGCATATCCCACAGAAGTGGATAATTCAACAAAACAACGTCAGCCTGTTTTATACCCCTCGGATCCAGGGTACCTAAAATTCATATAAAAATACAATTTTCATCACAAAAATGGCAATTTTACCAGTAGTGTACTGCTCATCGAAGCCCTCAAACTCCTCGTGATACCGCTTCTCTTTGTTAAAAGTAAACACCAGGTTGTCAACCACATCAAACCATTCTTCGGGAACAAGGGCAGTCTCATCTAACAAAAGTCAAAAATGCTCAAGTCCGCAGAAAGATTGAGCGGTTAAGAAAATTAGCTAACCATAAGATCCCATGCAAGCTAGCCACCTGGCGGTGGACACGGCATAATTAGCCACCAAATTGGTATAAATCGAGTTGCGGGCGTGGTCCTGGTGCTCGTCGGGCGGCATTACATCTGCCAACAAAACAAACAAATGATGTCTTGACATGGCAGAGGGTCAGAGAAGAAGTTCATCATTAACTCGATTACCGTTGATTTCCCACAGGCCTTTTGTTTCGTTAAAAGTCGGTCTGCTCTTCCAAAATTTGGCCATGTTGATTACAAAGTCGATTGGCATGACCCCAGCGCCATCTTCCAGCTCTGAAGTGAGCCAAATCAAATCCCTTGTGGCGGCAATATAAGACCTGAAAAGCATATTTCTCATAAAATTATTTTTAGAGTAGCACACGATCAACAATTTGCCTTGCTCTGGAATTCCCAGTATGGTTTGAAAACTAGTTCTTTGAAGTTAAATGGTGGTGAGGTGGTTTTTTTTCCTACTACTCGTACTATGCAACGAAACCAGTTTTTTTGTAAATCATTGAATCAAAGAATTCTCCAGTTTTGAGCAGACGAATTAGAAGATGGTCGTAATTTTCAATGTTGTGTTCTTGTTTATGGTGCTCGTCGTATCTCCAAGTTTGGGACAAATATGCGAAGGTGATGAGCTAAGTGGCATTAATTACAAATGTGATGGACAACCACATGCTTATCACAGAGACAAGGAAAACATCGCCCAATATTGTGGAAAAACATCAAGTCTAGTTCTGGACCCACCAAAAATTACAGGAGGAGTTGACGTTGAACCAGGTAAAAAGGAAACTTAAATTCCTTACAATGATAGCATCCAAATAGTTCTTTAGGACAAGCACCCTGGATGGTGAGCTTGCTTCACCTTGGAAGTCATCGTTGTGGAGGAGTCCTCATTGACAATTACCATGTCGTTACAGCAGCCCACTGTGTCATATTAAAGTATCCATATTCTGAGCAAGGCCTTCATGTAAATACGTGTACTTTCAATCCCATTTAGATATGTAGATATTATATTTGTAGCCAGATGAACTGAAGGTTGAGCTTGGAACAGTTATCAGGCATGTTCGTAGACAAGATAATCCAGACGCTAGGATTTACGATGTCGGTCAAATCATTCCACACCGGTAAGGTCTTTGCAAGAAAAGAGCCTTGCGTCAATGTCGCCGATTTGTTTCAGATATTACCGACAGGAAGTTTACAGAAGACACGGCCAGTATGACGGATATGACATTGCTATCTTGAAGCTGACAGCTCCTGTAAAGTTTTCATCAACGATCATGCCTATTTGTCTGTCAGGATTGTCGGATGGCAAGGTTGGAGTGAGCAACCAGAATGACCTGACATTGACTGGTTTTGGCATGGATAGACATAGCACTCATAAAGTTCTCCAGGTATAATCCATGCATGCCACACTGAAGCATGATATTGACACTGGAATGGTTGCAGGGGACAAGTGATTTGAGACTGCTCAACACAAAAGAATGTCTGTCAAGGTTGACTTCCGGTAACAATCGCACTCTTCACGATGGACAACTTTGCGTTGGCCCTGAAGGAACTGATGGTGCCATCGCTTGCAGTGGTGACAGCGGAGGTCCTCTCAGCCAGATCTACAAAGGTCAAAGTTACTTGCTTGGAATCGTTTCCTATGGAAGTAGGGTCTGCAGTGCGCAGCCCAACAGCTACAACATTTACACTGACATCAGAAGCTACCTCCGCTGGATTGGTAATGTGAAATGGACGTCCTGAAGGGGCTGAATGTGTTATTGAAATACTTTCAGAATCCGAAAGCCTAGTGGATGATGGCAATGGCAACCAAGAGTCTGTCGATGAGAATGACGCTTCCACTGATGCCTTGGCACCAGGATGCTTGGGCGCCCATTGTTTTGACTCGGAAACTGGACGATGTGTGTCCAAAGACAGCCAATTCTTGCTCTGTGATGATGAGGTTTATAGCATTTTTCACTCTGCTGAGAATTGGATCGCCAATCACAACCATTGCTTGCAGGTCATTTGTGAAAGCGATGGAACAGCAGGACTGCAAGTTGCCGCCTCTGTTCCAAAATATACTTCCCCAGCAGGAATTACAGGGGGTTTCCTAACTCGTGGACGGTTCCGTAGACTTTGTCACAAGTGGGGATTTTTGAGGCGCCTCAGGAAATGGCGATGCTTGACTTCAACCAAGGTATGAATTTAATTATTTGTAAGCTCATAATTGAGTCAAATGAGTCCATTTCAGAGGAACAGAGGTAGACGGCAAGCTGAGGATGAAGAAGTTGAAGAGGTTAGTCCAACATTGATTTGTCCAGTCCTGAGTTGCAGGTCAAGAGAGCCGATTCCTGGCATGTTTTCATCAATTCTGGAAACATCCTGTCCTGAGGGTAAAGTAACAAAGTCAGATCTTGCTTACAATGTCAATGTCAATGCTAATGCTTGTTTCAGTTACTGATGTTGGTTGCAAAACGACAAGTACCAACAAGGCCTGCATATTTCCATTCACCTACTTGGATCAGGTCTGGAATGGTTGCACCAATGAAGATGACGATGATGGTCTGTTTTGGTGTTCAACCAAAGTCGATAAAAATGGCAAACACGTTGGTGGAGGCGGACACTGGGGATATTGTCCGGACAGCTGTCCGAAATCTACCTCTACCAACATCAACGACGACAAGCCCAAAAACCGGAAGGTTGGAGATGTCACAAAACCAATTCCAATTCCTGTCAATGGCGACTATCTTCCAATGGCTGACAAGGGTCAGTGCGGAAAGCCTTTCAGACCCGAAGAGGCCAGGAAAAAAAGGTTAGTATTGCCAACGAGCCTAAAACAAATTTGATTGTGAATAATCAACAACTTTACAGAGCTGTTGGTGGTGTCAATGTGCGTCCAGGAGAACTCCCCTTCATTGCCAACCTGAAGTACAAGGCGTCCAATGGATTCGGAGAATCATTTGCTTGCAGCGGGACGTTGATCAATAGGCAAGACAAGATGGTTGCTTTTTGAATCCGGATCGCCTGATAATATTTTCATTCACAACAACAGGAGATATGTTCTGACTGGTCATGGATGTGCCAACAGTGGCCGGTTGGTTGAAGTCATCCTGGTAGAGGTTGACATGAGAAAATATGGGACAAGCTCCTCAGTTCAAAGGTTCGACGTTTCCAAAGAGGATGCGGTTGTGCATCCGGACTTCCGGAATCATAATGTAAGATCCAAATATGCATGTGATCGATGGACTGTGTCAATGTCAATGACACTATTGTCAGGTTGTCAATGGCAATGACATTGGGCTGATACGGCTACCAAGGCCGGCGATCACGATGTTTGAAGATCCGGATTCAGGCGTACTTCCGGCTTGCGTTGCATGGAACACAAACATCGGAGTTCCGGTCGGCGAGGTCATCGCTTCGGGTTGGGGAAAGACATCCAATCAAAGAGGCGACAAACTTCCGGACATATTGCAAAAAGTCGACCTGCCAATCGTCCCATATGATGAGTGCCGGAAGCATGCCATTTACAGAAAAATCAACGAGGACAACATCATCTGTGCTGGCGGCATAAAAGGTATGAAAGGTACCTGAAAGGTACTAAAAGTAAACAACTGGTTCCAGCCACTATAATTTTACAGGGAAAGACACCTGTGGAGGCGATTCTGGAGGACCCTTACTTGCAAGGGACAATGACAAATCACCTTGGTATCTTGTGGGTGTAACATCATTTGGCCCCAGCATTTGCGGAAATGTAAGTCATGAAAAATCTAATAAAACGAAAAGCTAAAGTCACTTGCTTTTCAGGGAAGTCCTGGAGCCTTCACGAATATCGACGCCTACATTGATTGGATTAAACAGAACATGAAACCTTGAATATATGCCCGTTTTATACATTAACCAGGATAAATAAACCGAAAGAACCGATCCTACCTTACAGCGAAGCTGATGTCTCCTGTAATATGCTGCTGGTTGTCCCTGCAGAGAGGACAAATGTCTGGTGTAATCTCGGCACCCGTGAATCCGGATTCCCAGGGATATCTACGTGGATGATAATAAAATTAAACATATTCAGTCCTAGGGAACGTGGCCAGGCTCGAACCTTGCTCCCTGATATCCAGTATCAGCTGCCCGTTTGATGGCCTCGTCCATTCTGCGAACTCTGTAGTTCAAGCTGGCCTTGACCAATTCAGGTCTAAAGAGAAGAACTGCTGGTAGCATCCAGGTTTCCTGGATGTAATAAAAACATTTACAGGTTGGATTAAAAAATGCATTGGCATGCTCAGAGTGCTTACTGTATCCCAAAATACATGTCCCTGGTAATCATTGCCTTTCTTGCCATTGGCCAATCCACCTGGAGACAGACTGAAGAACTCCTCTTCCAAATTGGATGAGCTGGGGAGGCTGCTGTACAAGTAATACCTGAAGATGACATTCAGATCCATCAAACAAGGATTCATTTTGCAATCGCTATTCAATAAGCTAGAAATTTTACCAGGCTCCAATGATTGCCTCTTGCAAGAACAAGTCAACATTGTCACCCTCCAGAATTATGTTATGCTGCCAGATTTCTTCCCAAGCCTGGATGTGTCCTTGTCCAAGGAGCTCTCCATCTGGAGCCTGTTCCAATAATCCCTTGGCTGCCATAGTCAACCAAGTCAATCCTTCTCTTTAAAGTCTCGTTTAATTGTGCTTACCGTTTTCAAACTCAAAGAGAACCTTGTCCTGGTCAGTTCCCATGGCTGACAAAAAGACAACAGATTTAACCTGTTCACCTTGGTCCAGTGTCAGGGACTCAGGCAGCAGTTGGTTGTAGTACACATGGACCTCTGTTCTCTCACTGTCATCAGTTTCCGGTTCCTTGATATAACCACGTTTGTAGCTGAAAGAAAGCAGCCTTGAAATGACCGGAAATGACAAGGATTTAACCAGCCTACAAGGTTGTAACATCAAGCTCCTGTAAGTCGTCAAAGTCGATGTCTTCTGATTGGTCCCCAGCCAGTGATTGAAACGTAATCGTTGCTGATTGGTCAGCATAGTTCCAAAAATGAACCTCCGTGACCAATAAGCTTGTGAGAACGTTGTGTGCGTATGTGATGTATGCAAGGCCGGTCATTCCACAGTAGATTGTTTCCACAAAGACTCCTATAATAATTACCCATAATTAGATAGAACAATTTATAGGTCATTACGAAAATGCTACCTCGTTTAGTCTCCAATCTGTAAGTAAAATTGGCTTGGGACATGTCGCATCCTTCAATTTCTAGGTTGGCAGCATGCATGGACTCGATTCGAGCACGGTGGCTTGAGCCTAATTAAATGCCATTAAGTCATTATTGCCCAGATAAATACCGTTAATTACCTAGTCGTCCATTGTACAAACCATTGATGAAAATGGTGTCTGACAAAACTGTAGTCGCAAGGTGACCATTTCCAACTGATGCCATGAGCCTTCTGTTAATGCTGCCATCTGAGTTTGTTGGCAGTCTTTTTAGTGGAAAACTTTCAGCTATGAAACACTTTTTAATACCATCTTAAATATAAAAGTACTTACTCAGTGGTCTCAAATATAAATGGATCACCAGGCTTACAAAGACACAAAGCAGGAAACACCAATGTCAAAAGAAATATTTTGACTGTCATCTTGTCAAACGGGGAGACAATTTGTGTCTAACACGACCGAATTTACATAACAATCATCGTATCTATCAGTAACTGATAAGAAGACAAGTTCATGAACACGAATTGGCAAATATTTCTGTTTATTTTTCGTTGCAAATGTTTCACACTTGATTGACATCTTTTTCAAGAGTTTTTGCGAAGGAATATCGATAAATTTTCTAGAGCCATTTGGTGCGTTAAAATCTCTTTTTTCGCTTTGAACTGCAAGTCGAGGATGTTCCCCAATTTGACGACCAAATCCTGAGCTTCCTTGACTTGATCCAATTCTATCATACGGTTTTGCATCACGACTCCTTGGTCCATTATCTTATTGGATTGTAATTTGTAGTGAAGGTTTTCGCAGCAACAGATCACCAATGATGCCAATGTCGTGAGAACAAGAAATGCGAAAATGGATGCCAGTTTGTAGACTGACAATGGATGGACTTGCTTGGTCAGAGGACTGCAATCATTGTCAGCATTGCCACTAAATCTATTGAACTCAGCGTCTATCTTTCCCTGCTCAATCAGGGCCAGGACTCCCTTGGACAAGATCTCTTTGAGACTGGAGTTTTTACTGACACTGAAGGACATGACGTTCTGGATGGTCGTTGATTCCCAGACATGAACAATCATCTGTGAAAGAAATGCCCTTCTTTTTTACTGATACTCCTGATGACTTTGTCATTTTATATTACTTTGCACTTGTAGAGAGACAATGCCAGAACATCTGAGGCCGTTTTGATGTTGAAATAAGCATAGGGCTCGTCACTCTCGACCATTGTCTTGATCTGGACTTCGTTTGCGTTGGTAAAAGAGTCATTGTCCATGTTGTTATCAAGGATCTTGCGGTAAACCGAGTCTTGTTTGCTGTTTATGAAAGTTGAAGCTTGACTTGATCCATATGGGCTTGTCAGCAACCTGGGAAATTCATAAGCCACTTATTTATGTATGGATTTATTTAGCTATAATTTTATTACTTATAATCGGACTGGGACAATCCCTCCAAGCTGTTGAAAGGATAAGTCACTGGTTGCAAACTCAGCTCTGATGTCAACGAAGCCCTGAAAGCAATCCAGGTGACATTGCCCATCAGTAAACATGTGAACATGACAATCCTGTTCGACGAAGTATTCCGTTTCATCGGCTCACTTGGTTTTCGTCCAACATTGGCAGCTCCTGTCACCCAAATCCAACCGCAGAGCTTGACAAGATGATCTGAAACCTGAAAATGTGGCAACGCTGTTTTAGGACTTTCTTCCTGTTTTAATTGTGGTTACAAACCTTCCAGGACTTTGATGTTCCATCCAAGTTGGCTAGGTGCAACCACATTGCCAGGAAAAGCGACACAATAACCAGGACGATCCACAAGTCAATTCTGAATGGATTGAAGAATGTCGTCCAGCTTGGAACTGGGATGGCTTGACTCCGAATGGCTATGGAGTACTTGCCACTGCTGATCACTGGAAGATAGTCGACAAATCCAGATCTCAAGAGGGTCATTGAATATGATGTCATGACCAGTTCTGCACTGCCATCTACTAAATTCGACATCATGCCAGTTGGCAATCTTGTGGCTTCATCCAGACCTCCCCATTGGGAGTCTTTTCTTTTGTAGAGAGTGAAGGTGAAGTTAAACATGTCCGACAGAAGTAGAAAGTAATCGTAGTAGGGTCCATACACGAACTCCGTCACATCATAGGTCTGATTGGCTTCATAAAATGTCGCCTTGGACTCGAAATCCTTGAGGAAGTAAGTAGCATCCGGATCCGTCTCTGTCATTGCAACAATGTGGTATCCAAACAGGTTAGTCCTCCTACCCACGAAACCTTGACTGCCAATCTCAGTTGGAACATAGCGAGTGACTGTTCGGTTTGATTCCTGAAAATGTCCGAGGGTATTTCTAACAACCTGTCCATTGATATGGTAAGCCTCAATGAGTTCAGATGATTGCTCAACAATGTGATAGACTCTTTGATCAATACGGACGTCAGTGACGTTGGCATTGACAATGGTATCCTGATGCCAGATGAAGATTGGATTCTTGACTGCTATTTGATGGTCCTTCTCAATGACTGACATAATCCAATTCAATCCATAGTTTGATCCAGGACAATAGACCATTGGATTGTCAGCGTCATAATGAAACGCTTCCTGAACATTGTCGATCCATTTGATTTTCAATCCGGACTTGAACAGACGCTTGGCAAAGTCTGTCTTGGATGTCGAGTGGCTAACGTTGTCCTCCAGGATTGTCACATGTCTCAGCTCAAAGTGAGGAATGAGTGCTTCCAAGTACCCACTTAATGTTATGGAGCAGCTCAAAGTCTCTTGCGAAAAAATTGCCAAGACCAACAATGTTAATTTTCTTGACATTGTTGGCAGTCTCGACTCTTCGCGTCTAACCGCAATATGGTGAGTGGCCGCTCCAAAATTATGGATTCATAACTGTTAAAGCGACACACCTTGAGTAATTGTCGAGCATTACGAAGTATTATTGTGCTTTGCTCTCCGCTTTTGAACTTTAATTATGAGAGTACGCATTTGAATATTTTATTGGAAAAAAGTATGAGAATGTAAACCGTTTTCCCGTCATTTTAAAGTAAAACTGTTGAGTGTATTGGAAGTTTTGACAGTGACGGCAACCAAATTAAGTTTCTTCAGTTTATTCAATAAAATACATCAAGGAAAATTGTCAGTCTTCAGAAAGGTGTTTTAGCCTTCAGTTCCAATTATTCTACGGTTTAAAGGCCTAGCTTTCTGGCAATGTTTTACTCTAAGTAAGCAATTTTTAATAGCAAAAAAATACATTTATGGCAAAGGAAATAAAATGCTACGTTATTATCAACTGAGTCCAGATTCGGATCTTAGTGTCGCCTCATAAACTACTGGCAAAAATGACTATCTCACACTTTCACTTCGAAATAAAGAAGCAACAATGCTTTTCGTCTCCGGTGTGTCACTGTGCAAACTCCCCTTTCAAAGAAAACCGGATTCTTAATTATTTAACCTGGTATTAATGGCGTATTATGTAAGCATATCAACGGTAAAAAATAAACAGACACTATGGAGATTTGTTTTTAAATTGGACAGAAATCTAAATTTATTTTTTACGGCGTTGCCAGTAAGACCACGAAAAAAATGTACATTAAATAATAAGCACATTTCAGCCGATGCATCATGCAGTGTCATGGTGTAGGTATTTTTCCTGCTACCCTTATCTTGGATAGATATTTTCTTGAGAGAAAGAAATTATCAGACCATGAACTTAGCATATTGTGACATTCTTTTGAATTGAACCAAAATTCTGGTGGGAGGGTTAAAAAAGAAAATGGTAACGAATCCTCTTTTTTTTCTCTCTTTGCTTGGTTAATACATAAACGCTGAGCTTGATGTTCTTGAGTTGCATACAACCAATGCCTCCTTACGGTAACTCTACAGAGCTGGGGGCAAGGCCGTAGCAGTTTCTTGTGGCTTAGCGTTCTTTGAAAATTAATCTCAAGCGGAGAGATTTCTCAGAAAAAATTAAGTACTCTAAGAAGAGAAAATGCTTGACGTTGCTAAAATATTATGCTTCTGCTGAAATTTTTATAGACGCCACATGTGGGTGTAATGTCAAAGCTGGCGAATTTTTTCATGAAAAGCAAATCCGTCTGAATTTCAGATTTGAATGACGTTTTGAAATTACAATTAGGGCCTGCTCGAAGTTGAAAGGACAATCGGCTCCATCATAGCCCATCTCATTGGAAGTGCCAAGCTCGAGACACGAAACATGGCGCACAAAGAAAATCTCCCTCCTCGTCCTTACTGAAAAGGATGCCTTAGAAATATTCCCCCGGGAAAATCCAGGGACATTTCTACGGCCAACTGTTGTAAGTAACTTTAGAACAGACCCTCTGTGTATTCAGATCATGAGTCATCCCGCCGTGCTCTGCACATTTTCACAGTAAAAATATGCCTGATTACAAAGATATATGGACTCCTGTTTTTCCAACAAATCCCCCACGCTTAATAAGCTTGAGATTATTTTTTGGCGGGAATTAATTATGTGTAGCTTTAAGTAAGTAGATAAGTGATTTTTTGCAGACATTGAGCTTAGGGAAGGGAAAAATCAACAGGTCGAGCAAGGCAGTAACTACTGAGCATTATAAGGACTAAATACACTAGACGAGAGCGCTCGGTTAACATAAGGTATACAATGCTTTAGCATTGAAGGTAAAACGAAGTAAAAACTGTAGCTACATACATTTGCTTTTATCATCCTTTGCCTTCACAATCTGAGCACAGTGGGTGGAAATCCACTCTCAGGACAGGTCACCATTGAGGCCAATTTAGACACGGGTTCTCCCACTGTGCCTCTGAAAACGCGAGCGCTCGCATACAATTTCACATATTTTTATACTCTTTTTGTACATGTACATTGCAAGGGTGGATGTGGATGGCAGTTGGTACTAGGTCTTTCAGTGGCTGAAAACGAACGTTTTGCTAAGCTAAAAAACCCGGCATTTTTTTGTGTGGCTTCTTCGCCGATTTCTCCTCCAAGTATCCAAGAAAAGGTAAACAAAAGTTAAAATGGCAATTAAACGTAGTGGCTGGAGTGTCTGTGAAATATGATATTTTTATGTGCTATAAAGCATCCAAAGGGGAACGTTATTTGATTTTTAAGGTGTGGCCTTGTAACGTCTGATTTACAGAGGCAGAGAGTGGGGGGTTTCTGAGCAGCTGAATCGTGAAAAATATAGATATCGTGAATAATATTGCTGCTCAATTAGGTTTTCGCGTTTCTTAAAATGCGAATAATAATTTTGAATTTTGGCAACAAAGGAGCAGTTTGCAATGGTTGTGATTTTTGGGCTTGGCAAATCGGGATTGAAAAACAACGTCGATTCCATTCCATTGTAAACAGAATAGATATTTTAAATCATTATATACATAGGTTTTTTGGTTCTTCAAAAATATATATATTTTTATTTTTTAAATATTACGCTATCAATTATGAATAGCTCTTTCCTGTTGGAAACAATGGCGATTGATAAGAGGTCTTCCTTCCAAAAATGCAATTTTAACATGAGAAGTTATTTTATAAAGACAGTATGCCACCTCCTGTAGTATTTCTGCCGTGTCATCTATGGAAAAGAAAATTTGACAATATTTATTTTTAAAATAAAACAAAAACAGCACTTCATCGTTTTTTTACGAATCGGCCATAAATATAAAAAACTGACCTACATATATATGATTTTTTGGGATTAGTTATTTGGACACATTCAAGCTAAATTAGGACATTTTGTTTAAAAAATATATAAAGACAGGAGGATAGAACGCATTATTTTTTTGCAAGCACGATCTGTCATCAGACGATTTTCTTGAAGGTCACAGATTTGCCTGAAAATGATCATATGTCATTTCGTTTCGTCCTCCTCCGTTCCTTTGTTTTCCAAAATCAAAGTCGCACAATTTAGTTTTATTACCTACTATTTTGCATTTCCTCTGCTTTATTGCTTTGAAACTCCGAATCAGCGGCAACTTGTATTTGTGTAGAAGTATCAAATCAGGACATATTCACACCTTTACGCAAGTGAAGCCGTATAAAAATCTTTGAAATATTGACAAAATTTACATTGTTGTTTTTGTTTGTAGTTAATCCAAAATGTCTGCCGTCAAGGATCTGCCCAAGATTGACAACACCCTCAAGGGTGAGTTGGAAAAAGATCACCAGCTCAAGCACACCGAAGTCACCGAGAAGAATGTCCTGCCCTCGGCAGAAGATGTTGCTCAGGAGAAAACGCATCAGGGCCTGATCAAAGGTGTCGAAAACTTCTCCCCCGACAAGTTGAAACACGTCAAAACCGTCGAGCCCGCCTCCCCTGCCGATGGTATGGAGCCAATTTTTTGTTGTTGCTGTTGTTGTCATGATTGTCAATGACTTTTGCTTACAGTGATCAAGACAGAGATGGCGCACAACGCTTCCAAGGAGGCTGTGGAAAAGTTCGACAAGAACAACATGAAACACGTGGAAACGCAGGAGAAAAACCCGCTTCCGGACGGCGAAGGTGAGAACTTACTTCCGGTTCCTCAAAAACCGGAAATGCCATTAACCTGTCTAATATATTTATTGCAGCCATTCGTCAGGAGGCTGAGCACAACAAGTTCAAGGAAGGCATTGAGCACTTCAACAAGGATCAGCTTTCCAAAACTTCGACGGTTGAGAAAAACACCCTGCCAACCAAGGAGGTGATCGAGCAAGAAAAGAAAGCTTAAAAACAAAACAACCCCATCATTTTTTGAGATCTACACTTTAAGAAATTATATTTCCTACTTAAAAACAATCATCAAACCTTCCATGACCAACATTTTGTACTTAAAGATACGAAATATTGAGGCTACAGATGCATTTATATAATTTGTAAAAAATCCTTAATATTTATCTATTATTTATCGACACATAAAAATGTTCTGATTCTGAAATGACAGTCGAATGCAAAGAAAAATTGGCCACTGCTGTTTCGGGGATTTTTCAGACTTTGCAAAAAACTGATTGTGGTCCAAAAAATTATTAATGATAAACCAAGAAGTCGACTTATTTTCAGAAAAGAAAAAATGCATTTAATTTATAAAAAAATCCATGTAATGATTATGTATCTTCCTTGCCAAAAAATAAGAAAAAATAAAATCTCAAAAAGTCTTCAAAACTCGAGAGGATTCATTTTTTTGTATATTTCAAGTGACTCAAAATTACAGATTTATTTTGATTAAAGTCAAAGATCGGAGGGGTTTGTTTAGTTTCATATATTTTAGAACATTTGAGACGTTAAAATACAATGTGTTTTTGATAGAGATTATTTAACCTATAATACATCTATGATGCTAAATTGTCATTTTAATTGTTAATACTTTTTTTAGTAGTAAAATGTTCATATTGGTGTTTGGACGCGATATTCTTGGAGCAAGGTTTATAGAGGGACTGGGTTACATTTTGGTAGGTTGTCAGCTGTGTCGAGAAAAGAACTTTTATATTTACTTTGCAGCTTTAAATTGTTACGTGTAGAACTGGATTTGTTTTAAATATCAAAAAATAATCTCAATATATTATTATTTGTTTCCTGTGCTTGAGCCATTAAGATGCTAAGTAATAGAATAGTTTTGTGGTGAAGCTAAGATTTTAGGGCTCAGCCCTCGGGCTCGGGCGGGTTTCCCCTGGTTAATAAAGCTATGATTATTGGTCTTGTTCTCCTCCCTCGGGCTCGTATTGGACCAGCATGAAGGCGATGTCCGTCATTTCCAGAGTCAGGTCTCGATCCGGAGCTGAAATAACCACGCGCATATCGTCGTCCTCGTCAATCAGCAGATCGTCCCCGGGCGGGTGGAAATCCGGCTTTATCAACCTGAAAAGCGGGAACATAAAATACTATCATACCGGAAAATGCATCAGCAGAGAAAAAGGGGGCGATAAAATTGACCGACCGAATCTCTTTTTGGTCAAAGATTGTCTGCGACGACAAGGGATCCATTTTTCAGATTTACTCCGGAAATGGCTGTCATTCGCGCTGGACGAAGTCCAATTGAGCGTTTGATGGCATGCCATCATAAAAGTGAGAAGGCTTAAGTTTTCCCCACAAACCGGAAATATGTAGTTACTTCCGGTTCCGGATCAATTTACCTGTAGAGTCCAATGCACAACGCTCCGTGATTTTGCGCCGCCTCAGCAAAAAGATCGCCAAAAGTCATTTTGTGCTTGGCCAGAGGTCTGGAATTTAAAGTTTTAAATATTATAATCCAGTGAGACCCAGTTTCCTTATCAGGAAGCATGTTAACCACTTGAAACTAAACTTACTCGAAATCGCTGCCTTTGATCTCGATCTTGTCCATTTTGAAGCGGTCGCGCCGCTTCAAACTTTCCGGCGTTGAATAGCCTCCTCTAAGACCGGCTCCTTCTGCCAATGCCAGTTCGAGTTCGATCGTAGCGCCACCTACAATATGTCGGTACAAACAGGGAACTTTTGGTATGTATTTTGATATTTAGTTTACCTGTCACCCAAGCCCTGATAAGACGCAAAGCTGAAGCGTTGAAGTATGTCGTCGACATTAATGAATCCAGGATGCCTCTTGCCAACGCTTGGCCGGTCGCGAACGGGAGGGTCTGAAATAGGGTAACAAATCGAGCTAGATTGAGCAATCGTCTTGCATATTTGTCATGGGCTCACTTTGTACAGTTCAACGTTGTCCAGATGCAGCTCATGATCGTCAAGGAATCGGACGTTGCTCGCAAAAGCGAGGTCAACAATCATGTTGACAGGCCTGTTGGAGCTCAGATCCCCGTTGACATTGCTGTCAGCGTCCACGAGGTTGCCAAGGATCGAGTTCATTTTCTGTGTCTTCCCCTTGCTGCTGGCACTTCCGGTTCCACCAGCTCCACCACCACCACCGTTGTTCCCACTTCCGGTTCGCTTGCTGGCAATCGCCTCGCCGTTGCTATCCACCGAATCGTCAGGACTGAATGACATTGCCTTGATGTTCAACGCTGTCAGCAGGACCTCCTTGTCAGCCAGGACTGGCTCCACCCTGGACGGGACCTGCAAAATACAAAGTTGTCAGCGGAAGACATTAAACTCTCCAGCGGAGCGAGGCATCATAAGTCTGCATTATAGTTTTGAACATCTATCTGCATATTAATGGCATCGCAGACGACGCTATACGGCAGCATATATTTTAGGCAGACAATGGTTCCTACATTGATGGACCTAGATCTTGTGGTTGGTAATCCACAAATCGCAGAATCGCGTTGTAAACGCTGGATCGGCCTTGGTAATAATTACAATTACAGCCATCCAGCCATTGGCATGTGTGTATTGTGTATTGTAGATGCTGCATCGTTAACTTTCCTGTATCTTGATTAACTTTTTCTGTGTGATATCATGCCTTTTGTTTTCCCCCGGGGGTATTTTGCTTTACATAGGAAAATGCCATGTAGTAAAAAAGTAAGGAGGAATAAGATTTAAGACGAGAGTGGAGCAGAGCTGTAATTTATTGCTTTTGCTGTGTCGCTTAATTTATTTTGTCCCTGTGTCCTGATAACTAAAGTACTGCTTCTTTTAGTCGACTTAAGTTAAAGCTCAGATTTTGGTAGTGAAACAGGTTAGCCCAGCCTAGGGACCAGGGGGAAATTTGTTAAGTAAAGCAGTCCCTTGAGACTGCGTCGTCGGCGTCGCCATGGCTGCAATTTCCCCGTGTTTCACTTCTTTTGCAGGATTTTATTACCAAACTTGACAAAATATTCATGACTTGAAAGAAAGCAAGTGGTTTTGAATTGGGTTTTTGGGTCAAGAATATTTGCTTTTTGCACGCGAAAAACATGTTTTGTCGTTGGATTCAGGCTGGAATAACATGCCTTAAATTACTCACCTTGGCCGAGAGAATGACGCACATTCGAGCCAGATCGATTTTCACCGCTCGCAAATCGGCTCTACTCAACGGCGATCCGTTCAAGACGCTGATCTTCGGCAAGTTCTGGAGCAATCGCCACTCCTCTGCAATTAAAAATGTCAATGCATTAAAATCCCGATAGTAGCGCCATCTGCAACTATATAGTGTAAGGAATCTTTTTTAACGAATTATTTGTGTAGGTTTGCCAACTGAGTCTTGACAAGGAATGTTACTGCAAATGCTTTTGCTTGCGGCCTTTGCAGTCAATAACATAAATAAAAAAGCTGCTGGCCAGTCTAAAAGAATCTGGATGATGGTAGTGTACAAAGTACACACACTTAGCTGTCAAAAGCACACACCAACCACCCAAATCTCTAATGGAGGGAGCCTTTTTTGCACACAGAATTCCCTCTTCCAACAACAGGACCTTGCTTTTACTACTAGTAAACTGTTGTGGTGGCCAGGCTTTTTTCGAGGTTTACCAAATACCAAAATGCCCTCCCTAAAGCGGAGTCAAGCCACCACAACAATGATTTACGACTTGTATGTAGCAATAGAGGGGAGGGAGAAGCATGCGTTGAATTTTTTTGCAGGAAAGGAAGCTGCTATGCTTAAAATGTGTCTATGTAGGCAGGACATTGTCCTGTCCATGTACTGAAGACTGAGCTGAAGCTGGGTTTAATGTCACTGAAGGTCCCTCGTGGGGCTATTTTTCGCAGAGATTATTTCCTGCAAATTGCACTCTGGTGTGCCATTGAAATGCGCTCATTGTTTTCAGCTTTTGGATGGAAGTTTTCGTTGCCAGATAGCTTTTATCTGATGGCATTGAAAAATGACTGGAGAATGATGCACTTACTCTTAAGGTACTCTGCATTGCCCACTATCACAACGTGTAGCAAGTCATTGTAATGGATGTTGGAGGCTCGCAAGGGCATGACCAAATTCCTCAGTCCAATCAGCGGGCTGTCGTCCTCGGCGAACACCGCAACTATCACATGATCCTGCAAGGAATAACAATGAACAATGTTGGTTGGTTCAGCACACTTTTCCTTCACATATCCCGTCCATCCCCGTACAGATTGAAAAAGTATATCCATTAGTCTTCCGGTTTTCCCAAGAAAGAAAAGGAATTTTGAAATATACGGACAAAAGCATCCTAGTCGTTATATCTATCGTTCATCACTCATTTTTCTGGCCAAACAGCATAATGGTTTTTATGGGCAAAATATCTAATGAATATGGGACCATTTTCCCTCAATTTGGGTGCAGAAAAAGGGCTCTCTACTAATAAATTAGATGCACAGTAGATGCCAAGAAGGCTGATTTGAAAATCAGGATCACCATCTTGGCTCTCAATACCTGCTTCGTCCTGGCGCCCACATATCTGCTAAGCTAGATAGGTCCTAATCAAAGGATGGACCCAGCATAAAAAAGTCTTTTTTTCCAACCGACTGCCTTTGCAAAAAAGTTCTGGACTTTTCAAAGCGGGAAAAATAACTGCAATTTCACGAGTTGTGGGTCTTTGTGATTTACGAAAAAATGTTGTATTTTAGGTCTAGATTGAAAAGATTCTTGTGTCAGAACATTTGCATCTTATCTTTTTGCAAAAAGGATTTAAAAGTCTTCCTTCTGCCATTCCATTAAGGGCTGACAGAGAGATAGAGAAAACAACTTTTGTTGGAGGCAAAGTTCACAATGTTCTAAATCCCCCTTTATGCGCAATGTCTTCCCTGTTGCAGCAAAGTCATTCCATTTTAAAAGTTGAAGCCAAAAAGGATTTCAAGAGTGCACATAATACAATTAAAAGTACGACTTGCCTGCAAAATTGTCATTGCCGCTTCTTGTCGATCCATAAGGCATTGGCTGATGTTCCGGCTTGGACACCAGTGGTACATTCCTGTCGAGT
>JAAUYL010039964.1_pt1 | contig 19928 bp, 17 predicted proteins | sample 7278011 | NCBI WGS metagenome assembly JAAUYL01 (sample SAMN14350225, study PRJNA611818) | marine sediment metagenome | isolation source: surface marine sediment (1.8m) | place: French Polynesia: Moorea | collected 2018-08
ATTTTAATATTATTCTTCTTCCAAGCCGTCTTGTGCAACAACAAAATTAACAATAAGATTAACCAAGTACTTAGATATTTTCCGGAGCAAGATCGAAGGTAGAACTTACTTAAGATCAAACATTGTTACTCTACTAAATACATCCTGATTTGTTTAACAATCTCCTTATTTATGAAAGAGGGATAATGTCCTTAATACCATACAATATCAGATTAAGTACTTATTCAAGACCGGAACATTGTTGTAAATTAAATTGAGCCCATCCCCGCTAGATGCCTCGTGGAATTTCACTTCCCCGCCGCTGTTAACCCATAGCGATTATATTTTGGATATTGTTTGGACAATCCTATTTAGCCAGGCTTAAGCTGCTTGAAGTAGCGAGAGGTGAGCTTACTTTCATAAGTACATCGAGATAAATAACGTAGATACGTTGCAGGCAGTAGTTAAATTCGTTCTTCCGGGATAGCTTTTGCTTCGGGGGTTGAAGTAGATAGCTCGCTTCAATACCTGTTGCCTAATACAGATATTTATGTACTACCCACTAAACAGTGTATGTAGGCAGGGGAAAAACAGGAGCGAAAGCAGGATGGAAAATTTGCTGCCCCCTCTGAAGCAGATTTCAAGTATGCAGCGAGTAGTGAGCGTAGCGTACTTTTTTACGTTTTGTGCAATGCAAGCAAGTCAAAATGTAGGTTACTGGCGAAACGAGCAATGTTTCCTTGTACAGTGACAGAAGTCTAGATTGCTAATGTGCTGATGAGGGCACGACTTGCAAGGGGTGATACTCGATGTCTCGGACTGCACATGTGCAAGATGCGTTGCTCAAGGAAATATTCGCTAGCTGCGTTTCAAAGCGTTGCCGAAACATCTATAGGGACAGCTCAATTGCATGAAATCCTTCTTTTTGGGAGAAGCCGAAAGCAGTAGTTTTCAACCGAAAATCGACGAATATTATGAAGGGATTGCAAAAACTTATGTTTCTCTTTAATTGCCTTGATTTGGTTTCGATATCACCACCATCCGTTAAGTAAGTCAAATAAAAGGAAAAGTGTTTTTGTTCCCAGCGAGCGAATAAAGCTAGGCGCGACGTGTGTAGCAGCGTAAAATCTAGAACAAATCTCTGTTAAACTTAATTTCGTCTCGCTCGGTCTTGTGGAAACTAGGATATGTATGGAATGGAGGGAGCACTCAGAGAACACAGAAAAGCAGCAAGAAGGCAACGAAAAATCTGTGAAAATCAGGCAGACAAAATACCCTAGCCTAACTATCTAGAAATGCTTGGTAATACGAGTTGAAAGTATTTCTCAGCTTGGCGATCGTCTATGGCGCTTTTTCTTGTGGAATCAGGGTGAAAATATTTCCGCACGGTAAAGCGGAAAAACGTGGTATGTGTGGCGATTTCACCTTTCTTTTTGGTAACAATTTTTATTGTGTGTTTTATTGGTTGGATTTCTACAAACATAAGCAGCAAGATAGCGTTTATTTTTCGCAATGGGAATTGTGATTCCACTCGGCCAGTTTTGAACGTACATTTTAATGCAAATCACTGCCACACTTCCGCTGCCAATATAGATGGCCTGGAGACAGAAATAATACTTATCAACTTGAACAAACAGAACGACGAGCTAGCTAGCGATCGAGAGCGGATGGATGTTAGCAAGTTGTTCCAGATCTTTAAGAGAGGAGGCACTGCTTATTGTACTACCTAACTATCTCTGCAGGACCGGACATCCTCCCGTACATTATTAAGATGAACGTCAACTGTTGTGTGTATTTTACAATCTATACATTGGACTATAGACGAACAACACATAGCGGAAAGAAGTAACGCGATATTCCTTCATATCCTGCTTCGCGACGTGGGTGTAACATTATAAGCCAAATAAAAATACACTTAGTACTCAGTACTTTTACTGTTACTGCTCCTAACACTAACAGTCGTCAACCACAGGACTAGGATATGTACGATACAACATTAACAGAGCTATAGGGGAGCGGTAATCTGCTTGAAATGTTAGTTACAATATTCGTACGAGGATAGGATTTAAAGCAACGGGGAGGGGGATGCGCGCTCGCTCTTACAAGTTCTCGCGCGCACTGCCAACAACTTGTTGGATATCGTAGTATTGCTTGATTTTCGGTCAGAAATCACGGCAATTTTCATTGACTTTTATTTAGAGTGACAATTGAACTTTTGAATGACAATTTAAAAATGGATTCAAGGTGTCTTTTTGAGTCCTAAAATGCTGTTCTAGCTGAAGAATCAGTGCTTGAAACAGAGTTACTGCCTGTCCGTTCAAGGAAGGATCTGAGCGCGCCCTCCCCTCTTCTAATGTAGGCGCAACGTCTTGTTGGTTGGTACATAGAGAATACAGCATACAGATACTTAATAGAGAGTGGCAACATTACGCGATGACTTCAAGTCAGTCAGTGTCCAGCTCCTACTAGGGATAGTCCTGTGCAGTGATTTGTGTTTTTGTTTTGCTTCAAAAAGCATGTGTCAAGCCTATTGAAGTTTCATATACTCAGTGGTTTGAAAAGAACAGTAATTAATGCCAATGGTTTCCACTCCCCCAGTCGGATCTTCTAGCGACCGCCACGCCCGGGCCCCGCCTTTCTTTCAGGTAAACAAACACGCCCACATACTGGATTGGATATTACCACGTGATATGATTGCAATATTGACATATGTGTTTCTTTACCTTTGCGAACGCCCATTAAGTTGACGGAAGCTTGGGAATCAACGTAAAAAGTATCCGACTTGCCGAGTCCGGTCGTAAATTCGTTTCTGTCATGCAAAAATATACTCTAGATATCGACATTAAAATTGTCATTTGCCCAAAACCTTTTCTCTGGGAAAAAACACGAAAAAACAATAGTGGAAAAAATGGCAGACGGGAAGAGGAGCAATTAAAATTTCATGATAATTGCGTGCCTGAGAGAGCTGAGGCTAGCTTTCGACCGGCACGAGACGCTAAAATTAGCCGCCGAGAGCTTGAGCTTCTCCAAAGAAGAGGCAACAAAAATCTGGTTTCCTTAATGACCGAAAAGAATTTACAATACTTCGCACAGGAAGAAAGCAATTTGCGCCAGGAGGAAAAAATAGCCCAAAATTCGTCAGAGTAGCTTCACTTCACCGTGCAAAACTTGTCAGGTTAGACTGAAGGCACTGTAATCCAAGTGGGTGGCATTTTTACCTTGCTTACAAAAAGCCAACAGCAGCGTCTCTTCTGATATTTTCTTGAAGGCAAAGAACAACCATTTCCGGTTGGTAGTAGATATAGTAAATATACTTACCTGCTGAAAAACATGAAATACATGTAATGTGAGGGGTCAAAGCCGGCCAAGCCAATTTGAACAAAATAACCCCGTAACTAATTTGGACCCCACAAAAAAGTTGTGTTTGGGTAGATTTTGTTGCAGGTGGCGCTTAGATTCAGCTTGCTAAAAAAACATCATAGAGCTGGAGTGGAAGGATATCTAAATCAACTTTAATGTGAAACCGAGAGACGACGATGCTCTTTAGTTTAGACTCAAAAAATATCCACCCCAAAACCGTTTTTCTCACCATCATCTCTCCTCTATTTTTTAAGGCATATGGAAACAGAACAGAGCACACACAATTTTCATGTGTGTGAAGTGTTAGCTGGAATTATAGTGCGATTCGCACCCCTAGTGTCCTTTGCCCTTCGAGCTCAAAAATAGCGCTTGGCTTTAAATTGCAAGACCAATAGCCGTTGTCCCCCAAAAAATCTTTTACCCGCCCATAATGTACACGCTTAACTTCCGTTTTTGTCGATCTGCTAGAAATACAAAAATTCTGCGCTTTGCAAGAAGGAGGGGAAATTGCTGCTCGAAGCTAGTCACTCACATGTTTGTATGAAATAGAATATGGGTGAATTTTTGGACATGATGTTCACAAACTGTGACTTTAATACGACACATCTATGCACGGGCATGACGGGTTTTCAAAAGGAAGGCAATATTTTTATGGACTGTCAAGCATAGACGAATATGATATCCTGCGTCAATTGAAACTTGTTATTTTGGGAGTTTTCGCGTAGCATCGTATTGTGTCCAGAATAATGTCAAATCAATTGTTTCAATTCCCCCATCGCTAGATAGACAATTTTGGCAATATGCTATCTGCTCCTACATGTAGGAAGATTTTTTCCCAGCCCAGCTCATTCTTTCCCTAACGCCTGCATTTTTCAAAATTAGGACATTTTTTCGTTTCGTTTCGTTTCTTGAGCTCAAACCCTCCTCCTCCCCCTTAAAGTCGTAATGCATAGCTTCACCTCTAAAGCGGCAGGAGGAAGAGGAGAGGGTGGTGTGCTGTGTGTTTTCGAAAAAAGCAGAAGCTCTGCAATAACTTAGATGCTCTGAAGTTCACTCTCTGCCCGACGACTGAAAAATAGATAATAGTCCTTCCTTGCCTAACTTATTGAGCAAGTAAGTCAGTAAGTTGAGGGGTTAGTGCTCCACATATTCAGCATTCAGTAGCTTTTGGGGGAAACGGAAAATAAATACCAGAGTTCAAGTGTGAGAGAAAAGACTTGTTGCATTTGATTCAGCTCGATGATAGTGGGAAAACGAGCATAAATCTGGTCACCTGCTTCTTTTACTACACGAAATTATTGTCCATCCTCCACCTCCTCCTCCTTAGAGATTAGTTATCATCTTCGGCCTTCATTTACGAAGGCTTCAAGAAAGGAAACAAGGAGAGCTCACAAGTGTTGGTCAATCTCTGCCCAGCGATCGGAAACACACTTGTTAATTTTACACGTGTACAGCCGAGTCTTCCTCCCCGATTTTACACTTGTAAAAGTAGCCGGTCAATATGTCCCACACTCCTCCTCCTCTTCTCCAAAGTCTAAGGGCAGGTTTTGTTTTTGTTTTTGTTTCAATAGCAAATCCCTTATCGGAGCTCCTCCTGGCAATGGAAAAACATCCGATCCAGTCGAGTCTCGGTTTTCAGTTTCACGGATTCCTCAGCTCTGTTTATGCATCGCGTCGGCCGAAGGTCTCTTCGGTCACCCGTCTTGTTGTCAATGATTTTTTTGCAGAAGATAAAATAATGGCAAGCAACAAATGATGCGTTGTCACAACCTCAATTTGCCTGGGAAAAATGTTGGAAAATAAGTCCTCAAACCTAATTTTTACAACCCCTAAAAATGGCACTGGCACATAGCTATGTGCAGGGTGTTTCAAAAGCTCTGCGTTATTATCTATCCTATGTAAGTATTTAAGTGCTAACGGATGTCCCTCACTTTGTAGTGGAGAGAAAAAAGGAGTACACAAGTACAACTTGTCGTCAGGGATCAGCACAATGGCATTGACCTCTCTTCCAAAAAGTAAACGTTATTTTGCTCAGAAATGAAAATTTTTGGGAAAAACTCATCTCTCTCTCTCTCTCTGATGGTGCGCGTCGCTTTTTCTCCAAAACCCATAATTGATTGCTCTGCGTCCTGATCAGAGATGGTTGCTTTTCCGGCGAAAAATACAAGACTTTCGGCAATATTCTGTAGCCAGAATTCCGGAATATGGGGCAGCCCGACAACAGGTAAACCCATTTTGAAAAATGGTCAACAATTTGCGCTTCTTCCACGAAATAACAACCAACGATGGGCGACCCTGCCTATCCCAAAATCACTCTCGCTTATTTTTGCCAAAATTCGGCTCAGCGTCGTGCCGGTCAATGCGAGGATGTGCGCACCCGGTTCGCTCTTGACCTTCGCACAAATCCCCGGGTGGTGGTTGTATCTGTAAAATCTGATACTACCTCGTTAGCTAGCTAATCCAGGTACACAACAATTCTAGTTGCAACAACTCTTTAGCTCTCACTGATTCTCTCTCTCTCCAGCGCAAGTCGAATTTCCGTTCGCGAGAGAAAGAAAAATAAATCTGCCAGCAATATGTGCTCTTTACGCGCACTTTATACCAACGATATCGGGTGTCACCTTGCTACTGTTTCGTCTCAGTAGGATGAGAGCTGGCTATGGCTTTCCAAAAGTAGTTCTTGCCTAGGACAGGACAGTAACGTTCGGCCGGATCTCGATTCTCGGATTTTTGAAAAATTCTCGAAAATTTGAAAACTTCTTATTTTCAAAATGACGACCCTCAGGTGACCCCAGACAACATGTGTCCCGACATCTTCGGTTAATACATTTGTCAACCTCTTACTGGCTTGCCAAAATGAATGCTCTGAGAGCTAACTATTGATTGTTTTTTTCAAGCAAAAATCGTGGGAAATTTGCTGGGTCAAATCAAAAGAAAGACGAAAGCTTCTTCTCTCGTATTTAAAATCCAAGCTGACCGCTACCGCCGCGCCCCCTGTCGGGGAATAATGATAACAACATTGTGATTTTTGGGGAGAAATTACTGACGCTACGCAAGAGGGAGTGATTTTTTGCTCTCCGTTTCAAAGAACACTTTTTCCTCTTTTCATAAGACACGCCAGCAATTTGGCATTTTGTGTTCTTTTCACACTAATACTGACTATCCGTTGGTAGTTTTTGGAGTTTGGACAGAAAGAAGTGGTGGTGTCAAATGACCAAATTTGTAGAGGTTTGTCCGAAAAAGCTGACAAAAGGAATCAAAACAGACCCTTCATTCTGGAAAATAGGTTCTTCAAATTGCATAGAATCCAACAAGCCAGAATTTTCTAAGGAAAACAGAGACGAACGACTGCTAATCCATAAATAGTTCGTTCACACGTTTTGTATGGAATGGTTTTATTTGATAAATTCAGGCATTGGCTTTGAATTTGAGCTATGGTAACACACGCAATTTCAGATTTTTGGGTGGTTGGAGTGGAGAGTACGGCAAGTCAGTTCCTTCATGTTTAGTTTTCTGCCCGCGCTAAAAAGATAGCATAGACCTAGAAGGTTCACCTGAAAGCAGGCTGTGGCAGTCTCTGTTCGCATGCACAAAAAAGGCGCCATGGGCATGATGTCATGGTTTCACTCAACAAGGTTACTCACCAACCGTCAGCTGACGCGGTCACGTGGATCGGAACTGAAGCGCCACAGGACTTCTTGGCTTTTTGGGCAACCTGTGTGTGTAGATTGTAGACACTGTAGAGCCCAACATTTGGGCTGTTGCGCTACCTTAAAAACCAGTGACAACACCGCGGCTGCGCAGCAGTATCTTACTTAGATTACTTAGGTTCTGCTTCGTTCGGGGCTTTTAGTTTTGTACACATACAGGAACCTGGCCAAACATTACACTGAAGCGGTGCGGAGACGGAGGAGAGCTCCGAGTAGATAGGAACAAAATTTAGCTGGAAGCAAAAAGAATTACTCAGGCCATTTTATCAAAGGAGACACCTGGGTCAATTATGCAACTTCTCCCGTCATCACCTTTTGTCTTTTGTGTTTATAATATTGCAGTCCAATTAAAACTATTTTGTTTCTTCGATCCACTAATTGATGCTGTAATGGTCGCATTCATAAAAAGGGAGGAGGAGGAAACAATAGACTGGACTTGTACGCAGAAACATTTCTTGGTTTCGTAAGATTTTGGAAAATAGATATTTCTGGTTAATCAGAAATGGTGACACTCGACACCGAAATGCCACCCACGGCTCTTTTATTTCTGACCACAAAAATAGTAGCAAAAATGAAAATGATTTAAAGATGCTCACGGGTGCGTGTTACCTTATAGTTTTTAATTTTTCTCTCGGTTGGCTTGCCATGTCAAGTACACGATACAATTTTGAAGCCACAACACCTCCACATTTTTGTCACCGATCAAAGTAAAAAAGGTACGAAGGTAATTTTGGGCATTTTTAGGGTATAATCCCCCATTTTAGGACCGGGTCACGAATTTAAAGAAAAGAAGTCGTAGATATTGTAGCTTCAATATAATAGTGTTCTTCCCGAGAAGCGGATGCATGCACTTTGGGGCCGCCACCGAGAGCTCTCCAACAAGCAAGTCTCTAGCTCGCAATACACCATTTTGTACAGCGTCTTCCAAGAGAATTGTTCATTCTTGCGGGCTGGTTTTCCTAGGTGCCCATTTTAAAAGCGGCAAAGCGGAGGTGAGGCAACAGGTAATAGAAGCTACATAGGTTCTGTTCTCTACCTACCATGCATCTTTTACCATTTTCCATGCAGGGGTCAAGACACTCAGATCCGGTGTGACGTGCGCTCTTCTGGAGCTTATTTAGAAGCAACTGCCTATTGCGCGTTTTGCTTTTTGCTTTTGGGCGACCAAAAAGCCCGCCTTACCTTGGAAACCCATGAATCCATTCAGGTGGCTCTCCATGATGTGTTAAAAATCCATGTGGAGAGGAGATTTTTTTCCTGTTTTGCCTTGCAAAATATGGAAGTTTTTGAGGATGTACAAATTCTCCTGCCGTACTTTCTAGAAGTTTCATAAGATCTCAACATTTTTTGGTGGGAGGATTTTTGCTATTTCCGGACCTGAACATGCCACAAAGTAAAAGGGTTTTGTTCAATGCATCAAAGCTAATGACATTTTTCATATTTCTTTCCAGGTGAGTCAACTGATGACGATTGTCATGGAGAATTCATAAAAGCAAAGAGAGAAAGAAAAAGACTTCGAAGCTATAGGGATCTCCAGGTGTAGTTATTTCCAGTTTGGATATCTATCTACTCGTACATAGGTGGAATACAAGTCGAAAAGGAGGAGGCCTCGAGCACAACGGATCTATCTTATTTTGGGCACTGTGTGGGTAGTTTTTGAGCTTAGCCGGCCGTGTGGCAATGATGGCAACATCAGCGTTGCCAGACTATTAAAAAAGACTTAACATCATCCAATCGCAAGAAGAGACCCTTTGTTGTCTTGCAAAACCGTACACACATTTTGACAAGAGGCCTCCAACGTACCACAATTGGGGTTCTGGTAACGCTGTACTACGATACACTGTACAAAATTCGCCATTCTCAAGAACGGCGGCCTGTTGCCTCAACTTGCACCCATATGTAGATATAGCGTTCATACATTTTGGGCTTAGAGGATACACACACCTGCACAAGTTTTTGAGCGGGCACTCGTCGCACTCCTGATTGGCTGTGCCCATCTTGATGGTGGTGATGGTGTTGTTGTTGTTGTTGCCGTTGGCGCGTATTTCTGTTATTCTCAGCCCAACTTGAGCACTGCTGAGCATCTCTTTTAAGATGGCATGAAGCATGAAGAGCTGCCGCAGAGCTCACTCACTACGTAGGCCTGGCCAAAATTCAAATCGCGATCGTCGCGGTTGACCTTCACGAGGATTACCAGAGTCTAAACAAAGCCCAAAGATACTTGTAGATGGCACAGTGGTCTTCAATGGATAGAATGACTAAGATACACTGAGACTACGGTGGGCTGCCATTTTGATTCATATGTTGGCGAGTTCCTTTGTCCTGTTTCAAAATTCAAAAGGTGTACCATCAGCAAAATGCCCATCCTAAGTATCTAAATAGCTTTGAGTACTTAAACCGGATTCTATAAGCGTTTTAAAAAAACCGTGAGGTGGCCAATCCATTATTTAGCTTAGGTGCTCCCTAGAAAAAAATGCAGGACAAGAATTTGCAATCATCGTCTCTCTTAGGGTGTGTCAAGACCAAAAGCTGAGGACTCGAATCATTCCAAGACGAAGAACCGAAAATAAACTTGGAAAATAGGACACAAGAGAGAAGGAAGAGCGAGTAGAGGGAACGGGAAACCATTTCCGTTCTAGCGAGCGGAATTTCGTCAATTCCCGGCTTTCCTTAGGTTAGGTGGTTAGCGGAAGAGTCTTTGGCTGTACCTAGATATTAGTTCTTTATATAAGAAGACTCGTGGAGAGTAGAACGGAAGTAGGCAGGGAGACTAAGAGTACACCGCCACTACAAAATGAGCCCGACTTGTTTGTGATTTAAGTATAGAGTACCGTAGTACGTGTGCAGGCAAAGGCAGGAAGTGCTATCCTCAACTTTCAAGCTTCATCCCACTCAAGAGACTGACTCCCACATATGTACATGTGTACATAGATATGTGGATGAGAGAGGAAGGAGGTGGAGGATATGTGTGTAGTACATACTCGTAGATGTTCTTCTATGGCTGCTTTTCATTCTTGTTTGTTGCCTAGCATCCGTTTCCTCCGAATATTACTGGCCTTACAAGTTAGCATCAAGACTTTTGACCTATCAACGATTTGCAGCTCATTCCTGGAGCCTTCAAATGTTTGAAAGGCACAATTTTTACATTGATGATGTCCAAGAGAATTTTTGTATAATCCCGAAATAAGTGGCATCATTATACAGCGGATCCTACTTCCTACTACCTACAAAAACTTTTTCAGAAGAGTTAATAATAGAAAGTAGTAGACAATTGCTGCAATGAGGTATAAGTCATACATAATTGTCGATAAGAGTTAAAGAGAAAAGGAAGCTGGAGTACATATACATACAATCACTTGTAAGTGACACTAATAATTCTCCATTTTCTTTCTCAATGGAAAACAAAGCAAAAGCCACTTAATCTAAAAGGTGAAAAAAGTGCTTACGTAAAGATGTGGAAAAAGTGGGAATTAAGGGCCAGAAAGCCTGTCCCTCGGCTATTTTTACCATTAAGCAAATAATTGTATCATCATAACAATGTAAGCATTTGGGCGAATTTCAGGCACATTTATCCTCCTTGCCCAATGGGGAGGATAACAAATGAAGTTGCCTACTTCCACCGATAAAAATATGTGAAAAGAAGCATGCATGCTAACATTGTTAACATGCACAAATTCCTTGGCAAGAGAGACTTTTTTGCACCCTTAAAAAGATATTTAGTTACGCCACGCAACATTGTGTCCTACCCCCGAAAGCATTAGCTTTCTATTGCGAAAGTCAAAGAACTTTCCCTAGGACGTTTATACTAGTTGTAATATTGGATAGATAAGTCAAGTGAGCTGACCTGCTTGTGCCTCATTTTTGCCTGCTTTGGCCTACATATTTCGCTTCCTGTATGCGCGCAATTTTCTACCCCCTCCTCCTCCTCTCGTTAAAGCCGAGAGACTTGTCACTTAAAAGGCCAGCAAAGAGCATCGTCGTAAATATCCTGACAGATATCTCTAAGAATTCAGTCGCTATGGGGTTTCATTCTGGCAAGCATGCTAAAGTTAGCTGTTAGGGGATGATTACTGTTTAGTATAGCAACGGGAAAAAATAATCTCACTTCACTGATGCATGCGTGCTTCATGTATCTAAGTAGATATTTTAGGACAGAAAAAATTGCAGTTTAATTATCGCAGTAGCAGCTACATAGAGACCACATCTTCCTGCTCGTCCTCGTTTATGTTTTCCTCAATCTTCGGACTCTGGCCTCAAACCAATGTATCTACGTCATTTGGCTTGGAAAATACACATAAAAAATAGATGGCTCAGGGAGTAGAAAATATAGCATGTTTGGAGTTGTCGTCGTCGTCGTCCTCGTCGTCGAGGCCGCTCGCTGTTGGTATACTGGTATAGTACTAAGAAAGTTCGATTTCCTGAGCTTCCGTTCTGGGACAGAGTTGATTTCCGGCAAAGCCTCAAGGTTCCGTTTCCGTCATATCCGGCCTCGTGTCCTCTCCTCCCCTCCGCCGAGGTCGGAAATGCGACGACAGGACGGCGGCCTGGAAGCTATTGCTCCCATTCGATCAGCCTCGGCCTCTAGCTCGAGGCTGCTCTAAATGGAATTGTGCAGTAACATTGCTTTAGCTTAGTGTACAGAAGACCACAACAAGCCAGAACTATGTATATACGCGTAGTACTTACCACAATGACTAAGTCGCTCGCAACTACGACGGCAGGGGAAAAAAGTAACGAAAATGAGAAGCTCTGTGAAATGTTAAAGCAAGCTGTGGTGGTGGCTGTTTTTTTCGCAAAGGAAGTCGCTTTGTTAGTTTAGCCCATTCTCGTAAAAATAAGTTACATGCACAACATGTAACAAAATTTTGTCCAAATCAAAGTGCCTGGAGACAGTGCAACAAAACATGCATATTTCAATATGCAATCAATTCGGAGCCATTCCTTTTTCCGTCTTGTGCGGTATTTCAGTAAAAAACAGGTGTTAGCGTGTCGTCTCCGTTTTATGTCAAAATACTTAGTTGTCCAATCATCGGAAACAGTTAATAATGATAAAAATAATGGCTTGAATTTCCCACATTCTTATTGCAAATCGTCATCATATTCGATAGGGGAGAAGGAGGAATCAACGTATAGTAGAGGATTTTTAAAAGTTATGTTTTTTTAAGGCGGGAAGGGAACTAGCTCCATGTCTTGCCTAATAGCCCTATTTGCAACTGTAAAGTAGAGTTAGGAAGTCAGAGCATACATTCTACATTCTTTTGCATGAAATACATTGCAGGACAACACAACAGTCTTGCTTCATAAGGAACTACAACTTGCACACACCACACATATACAGAGTCCCGTAACGTCAGTTCCGCATTACGGTTCGCACAAGTGAGCGAGTGAGGGGCGGCTTTGCCGCCTCCGAACGGAGCGAACCCTATGTTCCGCGATCGGACAAGTCGCATTTGCAGATAATTTCTGAAGGCCTAGAGACAATCAAATGACATATTTGCAACAAAAGTGAATGAAATTCATATCTTTAAATACTAATTTTTGTCCCAGCACCCTGCTTCTTGGACCCCGCACTCTTCCACTCTCAAAACGCACGGCCCACGATGTTCCCTTTACCGAATAAAACGCTTTGTAGTCCTTTAGTCCTGTAGTCAAGCAGTTTTGTGAACTTCACTCGAATAGATTTTTTACATACCCCTTCCCTTGATACATTTTGTCATTTCTATTGTTTGTGCTAAAATGTAGTGAGCTAAAGGCCTGCTCTGATTCCGTCGCAATTTTCCTTCTTTTCACGCTGGAAGACTGTAAAGTTTTAAGCCATATTAAGGATACAAAAAGATATGAAACAATTGCTAGAACAGGTGTCCATCCTTGCGAAAAATAAAGATTCCATTGGAGTTGTATTGTTGGCGCAAGGGAATTTAAGATCACTTTACGGCTTCCGTGTGCTCGGGGATACTAAGATACATTCAAGTAAACGGCACAAAGATGCTTAGAGCTCCGTTAGAATTCGAACTTCGAACTCGAAGGAGAGGGTGGTTTTGTGTTTGTAAATACACCTACCTAAGTACATTAAATCTTTAAAAGGCGACACATGGATGTAGCCCCCCAAAAATCTTTGTCCTGGGTATTGAGAATAAAGACCTAACGGTCATTCGCGGCTCGAGATGCGGTCTACGCGGAAGCAGCGCGCGCGATGATATTTTGGGTAGGCATATGTAGGTAGAATGTTATGTGATGGGTTAGGTCAGCACCCTCTTTGAGTTGTGTCAAAAGGAAATACGAAATATACTTAAGTATTTCTTGAAGCAACTTAGCATTTCCTGCCTGTGCTCCGTTTAAAGGAAGTCGAATGCGGTACATTACCTATAGGTATAGCCCGGAGTTGTATACAATTCTGATTTTTTGCTGTAATACATTAATGTGGCGAAGCTGACACATCACAATCAAATCTGTTGTTCTTAAGACGGAAGTGCTAAGATTTTGTAGAGAAAATATAATTTTCCTTTTAAGGATAAAAATATTCCCACAGAAAAATAAAACGGACTAAGGGGGAAATCGAGAGATTTCGGAAGGCCTGAGCTGTCTCAGTATATCTATCTAGGCTTGAAATTCCTAATTTCACATACAGTGTAGTGGATATAGCAAATTATTTTACCTACCACACACATGTATAGTAGTGATATTGGCCTAGAGCCCTACATCAGCATTGAAGCAACACATACGATTATCCAAAGGGAAACAGGTTTCACTTGCACTCTCTGTCTATCTAGATTTTCCTTCCATGGGAAGTGGATTTTATGTTGTGACAGTGCTTAATTTAGAGAGTTGACTCCTCGCTTTGCAAAAGTACGTTTAATTGGCATTAATTTCAAGAATGAAAACGATCCCTTGCGTTGACAAAGGCAGGCAAGAATTTGGAAGACAAAACAAATTGTAAGAGTGAGAGTTGTTGAATTCCTTTTTCGCTTGAGAACGGGAAAAAGCTGTGTGTACTTACTTACTGTATGTTAGCGGAACTGAACGTGTTGTCCCGATTTCAAATTTCACTTGGAATTCTCAGCCAAAAAAATTAAAGAGAAGACCATTTCACTTCCACAATAACACAACAATTCTTGCGGTTTCTTCTATCCTGATATCAAAACCGTTGCCTTCCCTCTCTCTCGTCAAAAATATCTCAATGTTTGTTTGGAATTCGTGCAGGCAGCTTCGCTTTATGGAATTTCTTAGCCGACAAACGCTTCCTGTGTTATATGTCGTCTAGGCTTACAAACAGATTTTTCGAGAGAGTCAAGCAGAGCAAGCATATATTTTTGCTCTCTGGAATGCAACCCCCTGCAAGATTCATAATTTCAGTTCTTGGAAGCATTTTAAATAAACAAATCCAAAACAACTTCCCTCATCATGCAATAATGGTACCTGGTTCAGTAGCCTTAGGAGCGCTGCTACCTTATCCCCTCTTGGTCACCTGAAAAATCTAAGGTGAGCTCACCTTTTGCGCCGCTCGGCTTTTGAGCTAGAAAAAAATGCCTCAGGCAAAGGAAGTCGGTCATCAGCTCGGCGAGGGGCAAGCTCTCTGGTCTCTCCGCCATCGCCAACTAAATATCTGCAGCCATCACCTTTTGCTTTTGGGTGTCTGTGTATACGAATGGCAGGAGATACATCTTGGCGCCGATTAGTGACATACCTTGGACCAATCCTGTATTTTTGGTTCTACTTGGTTTTAGGGTCCCCCTTCGTAGCTCACCCCCCTAAATGCACAACAATACACAGTCCATTACTTACAATGTGCTAACTACTTACCTGCGACTCTTCAGCCATGGAGGGGAGGAGGGGAGTCTGTGATTTTTTGATCACGCCAGCATAAAAATTCCTTCGCTAAAAACGAAGCGACATTTTTTCATCTCATCATCGTGTTGTGTTCCGGCATGAAGCTAACTTCGAGCTACAGGTCAATTAAGCAAGCCTGGAGAAACATTTTGAAGTTAACACATTTTATAATTGAAGCCGGCTGAATTTTATCTCTCTCTTCCGTATACATGCATTAAAATTCAACAAAAATCCGTACATTGTGTGTGTACTTTAGGCACATAATTTTTCCATCCGCTGGTGATAAGCAAGCAAGTATTTATTCCGAGTTTGTGGGAGAGAGGACATTTTATTCAGTTCATGTACAGAAATCTGAGAAGGAACGGGAACAAACAATTTATAATGTCAATAATTGAGAATATACACCACATCATATGCTTAGTTACTATAGTTATACAGATTCGTAGTTGATTATCAATTCCTGCATAGTTTTAAGAAAATTCCTCCTATAGCGGACACCGAACGTTGAAGTCACTGAGCAATAAACAGATCGTACATAGGGTAGGAAATTATTAGATAGACGCAGCGATAAACTGTAAAGGTGACGGACTAGAAGAGCATTATGTCCTGTATGTGTGATCAGTCCTGCTGTTTCCTATCTAAATTGTATTGAGTTATGTATGCTCTAACTCTGATAATTAAAGCTCACTTATCCTACACACTCTCGTAGACTAACAGTTTGCTAGGGGCCTTTCTGTCTGCACATAAGTATCTAGAATTGAAACAAAAATGGAACCTCCTCCAACAAAAGAGATTGTTTCTAGTAAAAGGAAAACACGTAGAAAATCCGTCTCCGGCACAGCGTTTCATCCTAGTCTTCCTGCCGCTTTGAGGGTTCAACTTCTAGCCAATGCTCTGCAACACAATGTATATTTTAAGCTTGTCATAATAATCTTGCCATTAACTAATTGCCTCTTTCTTTGTTCCATTTTACAGCAGCCTCCGGCGTCCTCCGCGGCCTCGCTCTTCTCACAACTGCTGAAACCTCAGCAAGACCTGCTAGCCAACCTCGTGCCACCCCAGGAGGCTGCTCAGCGATTGGCCGCACTTTTGGCCGCAGCCTCGACGAACGGCAAGAACGGCAGCAACAGCGGCAACGACGACGTCGACGACGGCAAAGAGAACAACAGCATGAAGGTGCCGCCCATCTCCCTGCCCTCGGGGCTCCCCTTCTCCCCCGACATGTTGTGGCGCTACCCCAACCCCTTCTTGCCGCAGCCTCCGGCCTCGCCGTTAGAAAATCAAATGAAGGCCCAGCTGCCCGGCGGCCTCGGCCACGATCCGAGGCAGTGGAATCGCGAGGACGTCAACATGTTCCTCCGCTATTGTGAACGCGAGTACGACCTCGAAAAAATCGACATGGAGAAATTCCAAATGAACGGTAATGAGACATTTACACTTGTATTTTTAAAGCGATGTATTTTGACTTACGTTATGCGCTTATAGGTAAAGCTCTGTGCCTGCTGAGCAAAAGTGATCTTGCCGAAAGGTGCGCCGGAGCCGGCGACGTCATTCACAACATTTTGCAAATGCTTCAACGGGAGACGTTCGGACTTCCGCCGAGCAGCCCGAGGCCGCCCCTGATGACCCCGACCTCGCCCGCCATGCCATTGTCACCCCACGCTTGGCCTCTGCTGAGTCCCTCGGTTGCTGCCGCCGCCGCAGACACCTTCCCCAACTTGAGCCATCTAATTAGCCAAGCGAATTCCGTCACGCTAAGTCCGGCGCCGTCCATCGAATCGCACTCGCAGAACGGAGGATCGCCGAAGGGAGCGGCTGCTGCCGCAGCGGCAGCGGCCGCCGCCGTCTCCTCCATCCATCAGCTCTACCCGCCGCCCCCGGGCCACCATCCGACCTCAACCTCGGCCTCGAGCAGCAGCAACAACTTGAGCGTCCCGCCGCCCCTGAACAACCTCGGCCGGAGGTCGCAGTCGGCCTCGTCGTCGCACTCCGACTCAGAGGACTCGACGGAAATCAAGTCGCCGACGGCCTCCAAGATCCCCAAGTCACCGTCGGCCGTACCGACCTCGTCGTCGAAGGATGGAGAGCAGCCCACCCCTGAGCTGAACACGAACGGCCGCCTGTTGTGGGACTTCTTGCAGCAGTTGCTCAACGACTCGCAGCAACGGTACACCTCGTACATCACCTGGAAGAACAAGGAGACCGGCGTCTTCAAGATTGTCGACCCCGCCGGCCTCGCTAAACTTTGGGGCATTCAGAAAAACCACCTGTCCATGAACTATGACAAGATGTCGCGCGCTCTCCGCTACTACTATCGCGTCAACATCCTCCGTAAGGTTCAGGGGGAACGGCATTGCTACCAGTAAGTTCAGCTTTAACCTCTACTCAATCACAAATACATGTATAGTTTAACAATAATGCTCCATTTTTAGGTTCTTGAGAAATCCGACAGAGTTGAAGAGCATCAAGAACATTTCCCTCCTGAGGCAACAAATGGAACAGCAAGCGGCTGCACACAAACTGGCAGCACAGCAAGTAGCTCAAGCCGCCCTTCGGGCAGCCCAACCTCTGGATCCGTCCGAGGTCAACGTCGGCCAGCCGATGGAGGCCGACGCTCTCACCATCAAGGAGGAGGCGCTGCAGCCGTCCTCAACATCGCCGACCTCGAGCAGCAACGCCGACGAGCCCACGGACCTCACGATGGATGCTGACGAGAAGGAGAGGCTACGGGATCGGCTCCGGCGAGAGCATTTTTTGGCCTCGGCGAGGTCGGCGGCCGCTGAGCACCTCGAACGTGATCGGGAAGAATCCCTTCGCCATCCTGCCGCCGCCACCAACGGCGGAGGCCACCCGTTCGACTTCCGGCTCCTCACCCCACAAGTGTCTCTCAAGACTGAATAATAATCACAACCACTACGATCTTTCAAAATCCTAGTGTTCTTCTTTTATTCAGACTGATAAAGAGACCACCACCACACCACCCATCCACAAAAATAAATCAACTAACCACAACACTGTTGCTGTCACAATTTCAAATATTTGATATATATAAATGTACTACAGTATCGACCCCATCATAAATGAATGAAACAAATTAACCCCCCTCAAGAAGGACAAATTAAGCTACAAAAATATATGTGTGATAATGTAGGTTATACGAACAATACGCGCATAATATCGAATAATGAGTTAACAGAAAAAAGTATGAAATATTTTCTATCTAAAAACAAAGCTTAGGTGCCCAACAAATTTCTGCCCTAATAAATACGAAAAATCTTAGTTGCCAAATTCTCGATTTTCGAAAAAAACCACCCTTTTTCTAAATATCCATGTGATTTTTGTTCTTCCAACAAATTAAAGATACCCAATCAAAATTGTACAGGAAACAAAAAAAAGTTAAAATAAAGCCGGATTCAGATCACGACTTTTTCAAAGCATTGTACCTTTGAAACAACAGTATGGTCTCCCCAGATTTTGCCTTTTGAAACCCCTCAATTACATAAATAAACAAAATATTCAATGGCTCACATTACCCCATGTTATAATACAAGCTGCTGAAATCTAGCCTAAAACATTTATCAAATAAAGAAATTAACACAAGCTGCTTGTTCGTGAAATCGTGATTTATTCGTCATGTCGGTTTTCTATGGTTCTAGGAGAACTGCGAAAAGTGTGGGTTTTCTCAAAATCGCAATGTTTGAATTTATGAAAACGTGCAACCTTTCTACGAATCTAACACTTGGTTCTTGTTTCATTTTTAGAGGTTGCGAGCAAAAGTAATATTTTGTGAAACGCCTGCAAAAACTTTTCGACAACCGATCGCGTTTCTGAGCTGTCAAGACTGTCCAAAAGCTTAATAAGTAGTTCCGGCAGTAAAAAACTTTGGTTTTTGGACGCATTATTTTTCTGTCCTTCCTTTAAAAAGTCTGTTTTGAGCTTGATCGTAGCTGGTTTTGTTAACAGGCACTTAAGTATTTAATTAGCTATTTCGGTGACTGACTTGCACAAGGTTTCGTTTTGCTAACTAGGAGAGTAACATCAACATATGAGTAAGTATATTGGAGTATATTCCGGAAAAAAAGTCAAATTAATGTAATTTGTGCTAGATATTTTTCTTCAAGCCTCTCTTGTGTGCATTTTAATTTGTAATTAATTGTAAGTGGCCTGTTTTCTAGAAGAAATTACGAAACAGTTGCTTACTAGACATCAGTAAAATTAAACGCTTGGAAGAATCAAAGTAAGAATATGACCTCAAAGGGTACCCAACTCAGCTTTTACGACCTAGTGCACAACATTGACGATGAAGAATATCTCCACTTTGGTGTGTCAATGGTGGTTTTCGCCGCTATCACCATTGTCTTTTCGATAGGAGAAAATGGCTGCATCTGGCATTTTGAGAGGTTCGGCGGTGATCCACAGAAAAGGACCATTCTAAATCAGTTAATTGGTCAGCTGGCATTGAACAACATTGTTGGTCAAGCAGGGGTGGCAACCCTGAGTTTTAGAATTGTTTTTGGGCCCTTATCAAAGCCTGTATACTCTTCAACTTTTGTCCTAGCCAACATCACTAGTAGCATTGTCCTTCTGCTTATTCTTAATGAGATCATCCTTGTCCGCTGGTTAAGCATGTTCGTCTGGAAGCGATCGCCTCCAATCAATGATGACTTTTTCGGAACATTCATCATGCTTCTCAACTACACCATTGCATTCGTCTTTGTCTCAATAGGCCTGATTGGTGGCACAACCTATAACAACATGACGTTTCTCCTTACCGGTGACTATTTTTTCCGCGACCCCAAACTTTCCTTTATCAGGTATATACTTAGTAAAAACTTACCATTTTAATTGAAAAAAATACACAGATATCAAATGGTAACATCATCTTATTATTTTAGCTTCTTGAAAGTGTCCATGCTTTTGACATTGGTCCTTCATCTTGCATTCGGTATTCCCGTCTTGTATAAAAAGAGGAAATTGAAGGACCTTGCGGAAAGAAAAGTTACACTAAGTGGTAATCCAGGTGACAATGACAGATACAACAACGTTAAATCC
>JAAUYL010044766.1_pt1 | contig 19889 bp, 19 predicted proteins | sample 7278011 | NCBI WGS metagenome assembly JAAUYL01 (sample SAMN14350225, study PRJNA611818) | marine sediment metagenome | isolation source: surface marine sediment (1.8m) | place: French Polynesia: Moorea | collected 2018-08
ACCCAATACTTTTTTGAAAAAGTATTGGTATTGGTATTTCAGTACTTTTTTGGGCAGGTATTGGTATTGGTATTCCAATACTAATAAAAAGTATTGCTTAATAGTCTGCTCATCGGTGGCCTTTCTAATATAACTTGCTCATATTTACGAATAGTCATGCTCTCTTTTTGTACAGCTATGAGTTACGAGTTGCAAATGACATTTGAATGCTTACCTTAAAACCTTAGCATGGTTGAACAATGCAAAGGATCTCCTATAGACCTGATTAACTCTGGTTCCATTGTCCATACCGAAACTTAAGAGGGTATCTTAGAAACCTGGGAAATTGTCAAATGTAGGCATAACATAGTCGGCTACGGAGGAAGAGTTGTTGGGTGGTTAAAAATTCACAACCTCTTTTGCTGTATTAACCTATTAACCTAGGACTCACATTAGTTAAATACGTAGTTATGTCTCTATTGAGAAGTGCATTTGTTATTGATAGGATTGACTCAAAACAGTGGTGCCTTATTATACTTAGTAACATACTACCTCTGACATTGGTCTACGATGGCAACCATGAATACGGATAGAAACGTAGAGAGAGCACCTCAGGGCAACTTTCTAATTAAGCGCATAATTTTAAAGCAAACAGATTATTGCACATGGCGGAAAGGCCTGCGGCCTTGAGAATTTGATGAGATTGAGAGCAAGCCGGGCTTTCTTTGAATCGACGATCCAACAAAAATGAATCCATGGATGACGTTTTTCAAAGGCAAACAGTATCATGCTTCTGATATTTCCCATGGTAGTACAGGGCAGGCCAAAAGTTTTGCAGAAAAAAAGTTTCCCCTTAACTCTCTTTCTCTCTATCTATCTCAGTATTCGGTTAATTTATCTGTTGTATCCATGGAGGAGGACTATCGGACCATTCCGATACTTTCCAGGGTCGATGCCATTCTTTTTGTAGATATTTGTCTAAAGAGACAAGAAAAACATACTCGTACATTATTCTGGCATTTCATGACTTTGCGCGACAACAAATGAAAGTTGGGCACTTTCGTGGAAAGTAGTCAGGATTGTCATCGCGACGGGAGGGGTGAATAAATTGAGTGATATGAGGGAGTCAGAGCAGTTATCATTTTCAGCACCCTCTCAAAGTTATGCAATGCATGTCATCTGAGGCATCTGATATGCTAAAAAACAAACTTTTATTTAAGATGACTAGGAGCATCAACCCGAAAAACAATTCACGTAATGCACAGTTGTAACTTTGCTTAGTGAAAACGTGTATGAAAGAAGTGGCAGTTTTAGGCTATGTATTTTGCCTCAGTACATTTTAGCTTGACTGCATAGAAGGGAGAAAAGAGGAATAAGCGAAATGGACCTACTGGAGCTTGGTTAATGTTAATGCTTTGTAACGGGGAGCAGACAGAAACACACCCTTGTTCTCATAACGTAACAGTCGCTTGCTCAACCCATCGTCGTCTTGTTAGTCAAACGTTCACCCGCGAGCTCGTTTCCTCCGTTGACCCACATTGAGAAAAAAAGCGTTTTTGTAAAAAATGTGAAAGCACTGCTTGAAAAAGATTTGTTGGGCTGCTCTAAGATAAGGTGGTCAAGTGTGCAAAAAAAAACTGCATTGAATATTTTTGCCAGGTCGGTTTCATTTACCCACATATAAGTAAGTACAATTTACAGCACATGATCAGGGTAATTAAAAAGAGAAAGCCTTGTAAATGGGTCCCATGGGAAGCATTATTTTGAATTTTGAAGCCATGCTTGCTCTATTCGAGCCGGCATTTCAGTTTTTTCGCATTTTTCGTTGTCGCATATTCTAATTGAATTAATTCGACGCGTACTCTTACTTATTTACATTTCTCGAAACACCCAGCCAGAGGGAATATTTAAAAATCCAACGCATTTGCACTGTGTTTATCTTTCGACTCGATTTCCCCCGGGTGCAAATTTTTGCGGTGTCCCACTTCTTTCACTTTAGATGTTCGGGGTTTTCGCTCAAAAAAGGGCGTAGGAATTTAAAGTGTCGCGAGCGGAGGTCTAAATCACCCCCGTCTGAGACGATTAAGGTCGACTAACTGTGTTAGAAGTTTAAGTAAAAAGAAGCTCGGTAAAGCAATAATTCAAAACTTGTAACTTTTTAACAGCACATGTGTCAATTATTTGCTGAAGTCAAACTACATTGACTATGGCTGAAGGAATCAAGGTGATCATGTTTGATAATTGTACTTGTTTCGAAAATGTTAATGATATCTTCGAAGGACCATGCAAAGTATCGATTACGGTTATAAAGCAACCCCAGTTAATGACTCTTCTATGTACCTGGGCCGGACGACATTTAATGACCTCTTATACACTACTACGCTCTTTCGTTACGTTGCTAGCTAAGCCCTTCAGAGCAATCCCGTGAGCTTGGAAAACATAATATTAATTATTCTCATAAAACACTGCCCGAACTGGAAGTACGAACTTAATTTATTACTTAGCTTCTTTCCTGTCTCCACAACATGAGCAAGAAAGTTTGCGTACTTTTAAATGTAAATAATTGTATTTTAAAAAATCCATGCCTCTATAATTTCAGGGCCAATGGTGATCAGCTGGAAAAAGGCTGACGAGAACGGCCAGAATCTCCAATATTTAGCTACAGGATCTCATAGGTGAGCCTAGCATAAAGCCTAAAAAAATGATCCGATTAATTTGAAAATCAATCGACCAATTAATTCAGGTTAACATCTGACACGCGCGTGAGCGTCGAAGATGCCAACGATAGCGGCAGCACGCTGGTCATCTCGCTCGCCTCGGACGGCGACGCGGGCGAATACATTTGTGAAGTCAGTTCGAATCCTCCGGCAACGCTAAAGCACCAAGTTTCTCTCATAGGTAAGATATTTACGAATTTCAAATCATTGAAGATTAAAAGAGGTTTGTGAGAAAGAGAACTAGAGTGCCGAATTGCAAGGACAACTTTTCATTTGCTCAGAGACGTTTTCTGTGGAAATACGATCTCGTAGTTCGTTTCGTACGTGACGTTGTTCTTTTGAACCGTTGACATCTGCACAATTGAAAGGATTCTTTAGAATCTGTTCTTCCGATGAAGGTCCACCATTCCCTTGCGACAGGAGTTTTCTCACGTATACCTTTCCTCCTTTCAAATAAAAAGATCCGTATTGATTTTGTCACAACTACTTTTAAAATGGTCTCATTCTTAAAATATTTTAGTTCCGCCAGAAGTCTCCATTTTGAAACCTCCCGAGGAGGTCTATCGTATTTACCATGGCGAAGAGCTGGCTCTCGTTTGCCGCGGTAATGGGGACCCACAGCCCACTATTGCTTGGAAAAGAGAGGTGAGTAAATACTGAAATGAATAAGCGTAAAATCAGGCGGGAAAAGTTATTATTATTGCATCCATTTAGAAAAAGCGGATGCCAGACGGCCACATGCAAATCTTCGGGACCCAAGTTATCTACAAGAATGTGACGCGGAAGCATTCCGGAACGTACGTTTGCGAGGGCTCAAACGGATCCGGATACATCGCGCAGGACACCATCAAAATCGACGTCATCCGTAAGACCAACGGAAATTTGACATTGGCGGTTTTTTTTAGCAGAATTAATATTTCTAGATCCGCCGGAAATCATCGCGGAAAAAGCCTTCATCCAGGATGGAATCCGTGGGATTAGGCTGGAACTGGTTTGCGTCGTCCATGCTTCTCCCAAGGCCAACATCTCATGGTACAAGGACGGTCAGATTCTCGAGCCGGAAACAATCCGGAATTCCGGATCCGTAGCGGCGTCCGGAACGTCTTCCGGCAACAGCCGATTGGGCATTGAGAAAATCGGCCGGAAGCACCTGCTGACGATCACCAATCTGGACGAGACTGTCGATTCCGGAACCTACACCTGCCACGCCACAAATCCGTTGGGCGAGCGAAAAGAGAACTTCTACGTCATGGGTAAAAATGGATTCGTTTGAAGGTTTTTTGTTGGATATTTTGTTTTCATTTATTTTTCCTCAGTTGACGAACCATCACCCCCTCCACCCTCTGCTCGAGATTCTTTTCAGCAAATTCCAGGATTTTCACGAAACTTCAACACTGAACTCCATGATTTTGATGGTACTTTTATTTTTCTGCATTTTCCTTGTTCTTTTGTTGAAGCAATTAATGGCAATGTAAATATACTAATTAACTCTCTTTCTTTTTTAGGCACAATGGCAGATGATACTTTGGTCGAGCCGGTCATTAGTGGAGTGACCGATTTGAAATTGCCAGCCTTGTTGATGCTATCCGCAGCGTTGTTTTCACTTTTTCCAATGCACCTTTTGTAAACGCATACCCCCCATTTTGAATACATATTTAGATGATAAAAAGAATTTTGCTCATTTTGTATGTAGACTCACACCGTTGTTCACCAATTTGATTTGCAAACATAAAAGTGAAATATAAATCAACAAGAAGACCAACCCAATGTATAAGGAAAATATTTTGGTTTCTTATGGACAAACCAAATCCCCCGCCTTGTTAGGTTGATCCTATTAGGTCATCATCGCCTCTCTCCGAGACTGTTTTTCGAGGGAGAAGAATGAAGCCATGGCTGTAATACCTGTAAAACGAAAACAGCCATTTGCTCCTCTTCAATTATTACTACACATGCTGACTGGCAGAGTCAGTGGTCACGGCACCATATTAGTATTACATATGATGTTTCGTACTCGCACTCGTAATGGGGTGAAGAACGCGAGCAACAGCGCCTCTAGAAAAAAAAAGAAAACTTGAGTGAAGTGATGATGCAGGACTTTCTCACGCGACGAGCGCTGGAAGAGAAAGCAGAAATTCGTCCTTGTTGAGGCCGCTCGAGGCCGCGCATCCTCTCGGCCTCCGTCTCTCTCTCTCTCTCTTACAGTTCTCGTCCCTCCCTTCCACCAGATCGTCTTCATGCAAGCGCACACTTTGCTGGTGGAAGTCTCAATTGAACCCAGGACAGTGGTTATATCGACAAGAAACTCTGGCATTCGAGGCTGCGAAGTTGCGAGGCCACCAGCAAACTGTGGCCCGAGTTCCAGAGCTCACAGCCTTAACAAAACAAGGCGAGTGACGTCGGTGCATGTAGCCTAGGGTCCTCTGTCGGTGCCCGGGTGTTGTTATCAGTGTTCTACAAATGTGTTTCTACTATGTGTAGTAAATATATGGAGGTAGTATATAGTACTTGGCTTTGGCTTACAGAATTCATGTTGTCGGGCTGGCCTTTTCCAGATACTCCTAGTCCTGCTCCGAAAGCCAGTTAGGAAAGTAATAATACTGTAAGTTAGTTGCGTGTACAGTAATTATCTAGCTCCGACATTGAGAGGAAGGGGTCTCCGAGGATTTTAAAAGTAAAATTAACATTACCAGCAATTATTTAACTGAGTCAACGCTAGCAAAAGCACTACTTATCGCCGGCTTTCAAACGAACATAGTAACACGGGTCTTGCTGACACAGTTTTACTAACCATGACGAATCATCAAAAGTCTGAGACATCGTTGATTACTTAGCAAGGGCAGAAAAGTGTTCAGTATTAAACATTGAAAATCACTGAATAAAAGAAGAAGCTAACACTCACCACCATCACCAATCTTTCCCGACATGGGTGGAATTCAGGTAATGCATAAAACTTTGAAAAACTGCTAATAGTATATGTTTTTGCGTATCTTGTACACCCTTTTTTACGATACTCAATTTTTTGTGCATCGGGGGATACAAAAAATATTTTCGCTGATAATAAATACCTCATCATGGCTGATTCAGGACAGTTGAATTTTTAAGGGACACGCTTTTAGTGTTGCCTGATAAAAACCTAGATACTTAAAAAAACGTACCTCGAAAAGGTTGCCTAGATCACCCAGAATAACACACCCACCCACCTTTTGAAGATATCTACTTAGTAACTTTTCCATCGCTTGTGGCAATTTCTTTTTCTAACATTTAATTTTTACCCTAAAACTCTTTCTACGTAATTTCAAAGAGGTGTACCATGCGCCGCTTCCTGCAATACACACCGTGGATAAAAGGAGCCTTCATTTTGCATTACAATTGTTGTCTGAGAGAGCTTAACAGAGCGAAATAATTAACAAAGTAACACATATATCTCCGTATTGTATAACGATAAGTATTATAAAATATTTATAGGCAAAGTCAAGCTCCGTGGCCGAGGTTCACGCCGTGCGCGGGGGTCAGCTGATATTGCGCGTTGCGCCGCGCCGGTCAGAGTCGGCCAGCAACAGCCGGCCGCTGAGCCGGAAGGGTAGCCTCAAGTCGGTCAGCAGCCTCGACGCCGTCCTCTCGCGCGACATCATGACCTCCAGCCTCCTTAGTGGCGCGAGCGGCGCGCTCTACGGTTCGCGCGGGTCATTTCGCCTGAGGTCATCCTCGCGTTGCTACCTCACCGAGCAGACCATGGACATCCTGGAGAAGATCCTGGTCTGGCTGAGCCCTCGCGACCTGGCTCTGCTCAGTCTGACCTCGAAAACGCTCAACTTTGTCGTGAGGTCGTACCTCGACCACTTTTGCAACGCCCACAGCATGCCCACCCGCGTGGCCGCCTTCCACGAGACCAACGAGAACCTCCTCCTCCCGAAAGAGGTCGTCTTCCGAGACCGCCTCGAGGCCAATCGAAGGCCGCAACTTTTACTCTATAGCGCTCGTCGGCAATATGCAGGTAAGTAGTCAACCTCCAATGCTTATATTCGCTTTGATCGTGCGTTCTTTAATGTTGGCGTTTGTGCGAGTGTGCTGGCATCTTTTTTCCTGTTTGTTGGATAATAGCACGCTTGAGGCAACGGCGAGACAGACGCGGCCATGTCACGTCTTTGCTGGGGAAAGAGAGCGAATGCTATCCAAATTATATGATACAAATCCTTGTTGATACTTAGTACTTACATGTATGTAAGTAGGAATCCTTCGCTCATACGAGGACATAGGGGAGAGAAAGAAAGATGGCATCTTAAGAATCTCGGACCTCGACGGAGGTCACAACTTCGTACGTACCGTTGCCGACTTGCCGGTCATTCATTCATGAAGAAATCACATATTTTTTCGGTAACAAAGTGACCAAGCAATATTTACGAGCAATTAAGTGATTTTGAATTGCGTTCAGAACAATCTCCTGAAATGGGGGAAACTGCGTTGCAAAACTTGGCGAGAGTCGAGTGTGCATTTTAAAAGGGAGAAAACTTGCAAAGTTATGCAGCAAATTCTTTGTTTCTGCCGTTCATGTTATGCAGAACGAGCAGGAGGAAGAGGAACGAGTTACGAGGAGAAAGGCTTTTCAAGTTTTATCTCGCGCATCTCTTTTGAAAGCACGCCATCAGGCATTTCAACAGCATCAACGTCCTTATCTGAATGCGTGTCCCTTAAAAAGGTTCGCTCTGCGACAATGCCAGCACCACTCACTGAGATTTGCAATTTCAACCAATCCTTTCAGACTACGACAGCGGACCTGACTGATGAAAAATACCTTTGCTTCACGTATTTTGCAGGCCTAGTTGTACGGGTCCCCTTCCTCGAGGTCGACCATTTCGCCCACAAGAACAAGAACAACCTGATTGGCATCGAGCGCGACGTTCAGCTGCGAAGGGAGATGCTAATCGTCAGATCGCGCGAGGCCAAAATCCACATGGTTCACACGTTCGACCATGTCCCGCCGGGACGATACACGATCCAGTTGAGGCTGAGGCTGACAGATCCGGGAGCGTACGCGACCTCGAATCGGACTTCCGTTCCGGCGGGAACGCCGCCCGCCCGACTGACCGTCGGCCTGGCGGCCTCTAATGGTCCTCGGGGCTGTTCTTGCGACGCCAATCCGGCCGAGCATTGTGATAACCATAACTCCTTCAGGATCAGCAGCAACAGCGGTGGCGGCAGCAGCAACAACAACACTATCGTCAACCAGGTGATTACGGTCAAGAACTGGTGCAGCATCTGCGACCACCAGCACGTCAGCCAACCAAGCCTCCCTTACATGGAGAGCGCGCGGGTCATTTACGACCGCGACTCCGACTGGTTCTTCTTGAGGCTCAACACGTTCAAGTTGACCGGCGCGAGCTCGAACTTGCGCGTCGAGTTCAGGGACGAGATCCAGCATGGATGGAAAAAGCACATGATCTGGGACTTTATCGAGCTACGTGAAGTGAAATACATTTAATCAGCAAGCATGTGACTGATGTGGTGTGCTAATATCTCTCTTCCTACGCTTTAAGTGTGGTGTGTTGATTACAATTCCCGGGAGGCTGGAACGCTTCACAGCTTTTGTGAAAACACGAAATACGTAGATATCAATCTTTCAAATTAACTACCAAACAGTCCCTAACTAAGGCTTCAGTGTGACGATCTACATACTTAGTTTCATTTTCAAATGCAAACCAAACGATTGTTCTAATATCCCAACTACTTACATACCCAAGTCAACATTAAAACCATTTTTACTTTTAACGTACACATCCTAAATATAAGAATATTAATGCGTAATTCTAACTTAACATCTCCCAAAATGAATTCTATATTTTTGCTACGCCTTTTTCAAAGTTTTGTAATATCTAACTAATACAGTTTGACGTAAATATTTCTGTGCAATGTTTTGTTTGTCCCTCGGTTCAATGGTTAAAACATTTCTGACAAATACCCCCAACGTAGATGTACATGGCAGCCACTAAATTGAAATGTTAATTGTGTCATTAACAATTTCATTTTGTTTATTGTCAACATTTTTAAATGGGAAATACTCAATTACACATATTAATAAAACAAAGGAAATAAATAAAATGGATTAAAAGCAAGCTTACAAAGGGGATCTCGGACCTCGTTACTCAATTATAAAATGTACGGATAACTTACCAAAGAAGGTTATGAGATTATCACTACTGTTCACTGCGTGGTTCAATCTTGAATTTGAGTTGACTGGCAGGCGCCAGCAAGAAGTTGAAGGTGGTTTTCAGCTCGTCCTCGACGGGGGTGAGATTGAAGTTGTGGAAGATTTTGGCGGTCAAAATGTGGACTTCCTGTTCAGCCAGTCTTTTTCCGGGACAAATCCTTTTCCCAACCCCGAATGGCGCGACGAGCGAAGGCTCGTGATTCCAGCTGGAATCTCGCTCCGATGAAATCCACCGAGATGGAATGTACTCTTCCGCCTGGGTAAAATTGGATTCCTGAAAAAAATATTCAACAAGATTTTTTTAAACTTCATCATCTTCAGAAGATTGGAGCTAACCCATCTTTTGCCCTCGCACAATAATACCGCGGATTACGAGCATAATCCCAGACTGCGGTCGGGCCAAAGTCCCCGCCGAGATTAAGGATAATCCAAATCAAAAGATTCCATTCAGGAATCGTCTCTTATGTAGCTATTTAGGTAACTACTTAGGTATGCATATACCTGCGTTTAGCCTGGGGAAAGGCCTCATATGTAGAACTTATTTTTTTCGATAAACTTGTTGACGTGCGTTGTCGTAGCCAGACTACAGTATTGTTAATAGGCATCTTTACCTGACGGCACGCCACCATAGTGTGACAGAGGACGACGGAGTACGGTGGCAAGATGTGACCTCCGTTTACACGGATCGGTTTCTCAGTTAGCCTCGCGATTTGAGAGGCTGTCGGGTATAGCCTGAAGGCCTCCTTCACGCACGACCTCAAGTAGACCAGACTCTGGATGGACTCGGGGTTCAAGATGGCTTCATTGCCGCACCTGGCGTAAAACTCGTCTAATTCTCCCTGGAAAAAAATGTGTGCAGTTCAATTTCAAACCGGAAATCGTCTCCATTTGATGTGACATAACATATTCACATTCATGTTGGCAAACCTAATTTCCCAGACATAATATGAAGGGTACACTTGGTGAAGCCAAGGTCGCTGGTTACTTGCATGAATTTAGAAGTAAGTACTATTTGCTTTAAAGACGTACCACGACCACCATCAAAGTATATCCATGTAGGTTGATAAGTAAGTAGTAGGACATATACTGGAAAAAGTAGACGCTAGGGAGAAGGTAGAAAAAAAGGAAACTTTTTCTTCGGCAGCAAAGTTTTTTCGTCCCTCACTCACTCTCTTTCTTTGCTCGGAGCAGCTGCTTTTTCTGGCGCAATTTCGGTGAAAACTTTCTTCCTCTCTACGGATTATTTATTCCTCTACGTTGGAAAGGACGCAGGAGCATGCAAAATCGGCGGATTACATTCTCACCTGCAACCGACGTTGGACTGGTTTGTGTCTGGCGATCAACCAAACCGCAAACATAAGGGAGTTTCCGACAGTATCCACGCCAGCAGTGATGTAGTCGACGCAGGAAACCTTGACCTCCTGAAACATTATCAAGACAAACTGTTAGCTTAGACCTTATTTGTAAAAGGCTGGATGTGGCTAGTCTGACCTTGTTAAGAAGGGTTGTACCTTTTAAAAATGTTCATATTTGCAGAGTGATAATAAGCTCACCATTAGAGAACGAAAAGTATGTTATGCTTCCTCTATCTCATTCTATAAAACAAAGTACTTTCTTTTCTTTGGCCTACATCGCTATCCTTCCTGTCAGTAATCCTTAATGCTTGTAAATATTTATGTGGGCTTAACTTTAAACACATAAAGTTAGATGTAAGAAAATACTCTCACCTGAAGTGGCAGGGCTTTATTGCTCAAAAGTTGACCGAGAATGCTGTAGGCGTCAGCCTCTGCCACGTCAGCTCTCTCGTCACCGACATCCGACGACAGGGAGGACAGGGTGGAATCGGCTTCGTGGTCGTCTCTGTCGGCACTTCCGGTTCCCGTCAATGTCGCTGCGGCATTTGGGCAAGCCGTCGTCGATGCCATCGTCTCGTCGACGAGGCTGCCAATGGTGTTGAAGAGGTCGTCCTTGTGCTTGACGAGTTGGGTAAACACGCCGCTTAGATTGGACGGAACGTACTTCCACCAGGGGAGGCCGTACATGGCCTCCGTCGAGGCCGCCTGTGTATGACAGAAGGTAGAACAACATATTGAACAGAAAGGAGCTAGCAAACAGGATTTCACTAAAGGAAATTGAGACGTGAATTGAACGGACTTAAGATGGAAGACGCAACGCAATATTTGTTTATGCAATGTAAATAAGAAAGCCCACTCTCTCTCTCTCTCCGGTCCTATTCTGCGCACGTGGCTTAACTCAATAGGTATCTACATATAAGACAAGACTTTGATATTACAATGCCTTTCATTCTTTTATTGTAAACATTGTAAGTGCAATATCCAACGGTGGAAAGTGACAAGAACGAAATTCTGAAATAGACAGTCCTTCTTGGCTTTTCACTCAGTCTTCCCCCCTCCCTTATTTCTTCCAACCAGGGAAGTGTGCTGCGGCGGTGAGCTTGCTTTAACTTTCCAAAGTGCTTCGGTTTCCACGTTCTGTTCAAATACCTACTTCAAAAGAGCACTTGAAAGACCTCCATCCAACAAAAAGGGAGCCAATTATTACAGTACTTAAGGCATTGGCGTACTTCTACGTATCGAAGAAAAATGCTCTTTGCCTACTACTCTAGAGGCTTAGGTGAATCGCTTGGTGCTTTTAACAAATTGAAATGATTAAAATACCTGGTAACCTCGCAAAGCGACCATGATGGCTTCCACTTCTTTGCTAATGTTGTCAGAGTCCAGGAAGCCCATCCTCCGCTCGAGGGCGACGTTGCACATCATCTCGAGACCAGTCTGGTAAATGTAGTTGGCCATGCCGTCGAGGGTGCCGACCTCGCTTCTGCTGCTGGCGTCGTTGCCATCGTTGCCATTGCTTGAGCACCTGGCCAAGACCGATATGAGGTCATCAGCGATCGTGTTCATGTGACGCGCATAATGGTGAGGCGTTTTCCGGTTGGTGAGCGGAGGACTGAGATGCTTCCTGAGCTCGTACCACGGACGTCCTGAAAACATTCACAACAACAGGATATTAAATCAAAAGTCGACTAGTTTTGCGCAATCTGGATGAATATGAAGAGCGAGGAACTTGTAAGTGCGTTGGCACGAAATGAGTTCACCATGACGACTTGCTTAGGCTGTGCATACCTTACCTGCATTATGATGGTAAGATTAACAGTTGCGTTGAATATGTAGAATTGCGAAATGCTCGTCCAGCTAACCTGCGTTGCATAGATTAAAGCTCATTTTGTTAAAAAAGAGTCGTCGATCTTGAAGCAAACAACGGCTACTAAAGCCCAAGTATGATTACTGAAGGATAGGAAGGAAAGGTGGCGTGGACTAAATTGTGTTAGTATACAAGCAAGGAAAGATGCTTAGGAATCGTGTCCTTGTGATTTGATTATCAGACCTTGGCGGCCAGGTCTACATTAAGTGTGCGTTGTTTTGTGAATAATGCGAGCAAGAAGCTACACCATTCATTATGACTTTGTCCACAAAATACAAGAAATAAATCCAATGTTGAAGTGATAACAATTTAGCAGCTAAGCAAACATCTTGATCTTGTACTTTATGACGTCGTGTCTTCGGAATAATCGTGTTAATTTTGGTGTACTCTCAAGTCAATCCCGAATTATGCAAGGCCTTAATCGCCTGAATCGTCTGCCTCGATTCGAGAAATCATCAGAGAAGACAAGGTACAAATGAACTTAGCCTTACCGTTTTCGTTGACCATGCCAACATTGGCGTAGATATCGCTACGAGACTTCCGGTAGAAGACATCAGCCTCGTTGTGCGGCCTCAGAGGGTAATCGCTCTTGAAGTGAAGCACCTTAAGTATGTCGTCTTTGTCGAACAGATGGATCAAGGGTATGTTCCACAGAACTTCCTCTCTCACAACGGGTCCGTACCTTGATAGAAAAGAAAGTCAGAGATTCATGCTACTCAAATGATTTAACATAAGCGACTCAACCTGATCAGCTTGTCGAAGGAGGCCTCGTGGTACTTGTCGTGAGTGTAACGCCCGATATTGGAGTAAAGCCATGATGCCCCGAAAACCGGCACCGACAGAGGTCCCGGAATGTTCTTCACGGGAGTCGGTGTCAATTCATTGTCGGGAAGCGGAGAAGCAGTGCCACTACAAGAACACCAAACGGGAAAAGAAAAGTAACTAAAAGTGATTGATTTTTGACGGGAAAGCTAACACACTGTCCTGGCTTCTCACCTGTTGATTGTCGTCGGTGTGTCGGCTCTCGAGGATTCAGCACTGCTAAACGGAAGCTCCGGGTTGTTCGGGTGTGTATTTGAGGCGGCGCTGGACGCCCTGGACGCCGCCGGCGAATTGGTGATGAAGGCGAAAAACCTGCGGACTCTATTCACAGCCTCTGTGAAGAACCACATTGCAAAACGGAGGGCCCTTGAGATCAGTAGAACTTGATACTGCGAATTGAAAAGCAAACACAAATGTTCACGCCAAGACCCACGAGACACAAACTTTAAACTTGAACAAATATTTTTGTTTCGTTTTTCGTTCCAACTTCCAAATTCAAATCGATTTGTTGATTTGGATTTGGATTTTCGGATTCGGATTCTAAAGCAAGGACTACGAATTGCTATTGTTGTTGTAATAAAACGCTAATAAACGTGCAAGATTAAGCAGAGTAACTGCAAATCAGTCTCCGTCTTCTTGCTTATGTTTACGTTTCTCCGATACTTGCCGTAAGTCTACTACTCACGTTGTTATTGTGAGCTTCGTATATTATTTAGCGATCTGGGAAATGGATTCCAATAAAAACAAAGAATCTTGTTAAACCAAGGCTTCTGGACATAGGTGTGCTTTCACTGTTGCTGTTGTGTTTTGTTTATGCCGGGGGAAGGAGGGCTCTGATCGAAAAAGTTGACTTCACAACTTTGATTCAAAAAATCATTTTAAACATTTCTTGTTTTGTGATCGAAGCTGTAGCTATCACTTTGAAAAAATCGATTCTTCGGACGTCCACAGAGAAGCAACGAATGGAAATCCGAGAAAAAGTCAGCGACTTTATTTTCCCTAATCAAAATTCTTAGTTGCAATTCGTTATTTGCCTTTACGGTACGGTGCAAAATAAAATGCATCTTCATTATTTTGGTCACTTCGGTTATTGCTGTCTGTCTACTGTTTAGTGACGTAATAGCTTCCGTGCTTTCTTTCGATGCTTTTCCTGCATTATCTTTGTTGGCATTGTGGGAGGGAAGGAAACGAAGGTCGAACGAAGCAATAATGCCTAGATAAACAAAATTTGGTGCCGCCAGCAATACCGATGGGATTTGTAGACCCAAAAAAAAATCGACCTTCCTTTCATGTTCACTGTCAGTTCACATGTAGTTCTCTTTTCAAAAATTGTCTCGTAGCAACTTGAAAATACATAGAGAGGGGTTAGATTAGCCATTAGGTAATAATGCTAACAATGCCACTAGAAAAGCGACCATCTATTTATCTTTGGATTGTCCTTCCCTCTGTTTGAATTAAGATTTGAGCTTTGTACTTTCCTCGCCATTCACCCAACCTTCTTACATTGTTGGACAAACAAAATGGGAGACTCTTCTACAGTGAGCTGCATTCTAAAAATATTGAAATGAAAAGTACTTATTTTTTGTGCTTGCTAAATATGAGGAAGTGCTGCCCACAGCTAACCCCCATGTTTTTCCACTTTTTGTGATACTCGGACACCCAGCTAGCTCGATATTGATATACTTTGTTTGTTTACAAGTTTTTCGCGGAATTTCTAGAATTTTATGGGGAAGTTTACATTATCTTCGTTGATCTGAAGTAAATACGTACGTACTCTTCATGTAGTAAAGAGCAACTGTTCGAGAATCCGGATCAAGATCAAGATTTTTTTAAGTTTGTAGGATTCTTTCCTCTCTTTTTAGTATATTGTGCATCAGCGTATTTATTTTTGGACCTGATTTAATGGCTTCTAAAAATAATGAATTTCTAGCAGCTCTTGGCAACAAGAAGCAAGCAATAGCAGAGATAAAGTTCTGGCTAAAAACGGTTTAATAGTAGTGTCGGTCGCTATACAGATAAATAGCTTATTTGCTCTGGGGCATTGCGTAGGTTATTTACTTTTCATTTAGCGGATAATTGTATTTTTTGAGCAAATTAAAAGAAACGGCCCCAAGGTACAATTCTTCCTTTGCATTATATTTCTGTTAGAAGAGAAATCGGTATGCACTTTGTAATTATGTGGATAAGTAAATTTAGTAAAATCATAAATAGATAGACATTGCAAAACGAACGTATGCACACACAGTTGCGTCGATTAATGCATTTTTCAAAGCAGTTTAGCATTTCAAAGGGCTGTGCAAAATTATAACTCTACTGGTGAAGAGCAAGGGGATTTTTAAAGTGACTAAATACACAAAATATTTAAAATACAACTGGATTAGACATTTTTACTCTGGCATAGTATGTTTCTATATTTCAATCAAATTGACTCACCATCACACTTGAAATACCCTCCTTCAAATGCATGGTTCACTTTTTGTCATTGGCACAAAATCACGATAAATTATCTAAATAAATACTTTTTTTAAAAAAAAAAAATCTTTCGCTTGAGAAAAAGAATCGGTGGGTGGGATATCAGAGAGCAGAAAATATCACATCTCCCCGCGGGAAAACTGTGAAGACGACTGAAACTTGAAAAGAAAACTTGGGGCAACAGTGAATGCCGTAACGAGTCGTAGGCTGCCCTGCTGCCATAGGAGTTTGAAAAGAAATGGTGGCCGCGTCTGTATCATCATGGTGGTTAGGGTGGGATCTTATCAAACAAAACTTTGCCCATTTAGAGCCTCGCATTTTCCGGCTAATTCCCTCGATGCCACTAGTCTGTTATTAGGCACTCAGTTCAGTTGTATACGCAAAAAAGATATGAAATAGGGAAAATTGAATATTCCTTTTTTGTTACCAAGGCAACATCCACTCCTCTGCTGCGAAAAAGCCAAAAAGTGAATGCATAAAAACTTCGTTTTGCTCACCTGGCAAAATGAGAAAAAAAAGAAATAAAAAATACAGCGGTATCCTCCAATTCGTGCCCACCTTTTTATGGCCCAATTGCAAAATTCCATCAAAAAATATATCAACGAGTGAGGTCTGGCAAAATTGAAATAGTTGGAAGAATTTCAGTATTTCATTTTCTGACGAAAAAAGATTGTCGAACACGGTTGACGCGGCATCTTTCAATAATTCAAAATCCACGATTTCGTCCTCATTCCCTGACCTCATTCAAAGTTGGATTAGAAACACAACGGTGTCCGAGACGTGACGAGCATTCTCGAAAAAGTTGCCGTCTTGCCGATCGTACTATGGGATCGTCGGAGGGCGAGGGCCTCTTTCTGTTCCAGAAGAAACTCGAACATGAACCTTCTTTTTGTGGTTACTTCGTTGTTACTGGTTTTCCCGATATTAATGGACCAGTTTTGGTTTTGGCGTTCACTTTTCACCCGCATACCTTTACAGTCATCGAATAAAAAAAATGTAGTTTGCCCACTATTAATTGGGTGCCACCGATTATGCGAATTATTGACATTAGAAAAAACAAGTGTGTTGCATAAGTTCCTAAACAATTTGTTTTTACTTTTTAGTTCAAGATAGTAGTAAATGTACCTCTACCTGGATGTACTTAAGTAGTTCTGTACTGTCATTCCAGGAAACAATTCTTTCGTTGGTGCGTGGGTTATTGTAACGTATGAGGTCTCCTTTTTGCTACAACGCAAGAAGTGTGACCACTCGATCTTGATGTGGCTCTCCTTGCCAATTTTCTTTGAAGTGCTAAAAATGGTCGTTGATGCCATAGTCATCGAATGTCGATTTCATCTGCACGACCGTTTATTCTGAAAATGTGCACGACACAATAAGAGATATTTCGTGAAGACACTAAATAATGAAGGAACAAAGATTTATTGCTCTGGAGGAAATAAAGTACAATTTAGAAATAGAATTGAGAAAACACTGGCCATTAATCTAAAGGCTTAAACTATCTATTTTAATTGCAAACCTTTTTTTGCAAAGTGCAATGCATGTTGCGCATCATGCGCAATGCTTTTTGTGCCTGTCTGAAAAAGTGATCATGATAATTACAATTATCTTGCTCACCCCACCGTCTGCAGGGAAACGGGAAATTATGAAACACCCTGGTCAAAGTTTTTCATTAGATCCAATGTTTTCTATTCAAAATATGAATTGGGCTCGATTCAAAAGTGTTGCAAAAATGAACAGGGTGTTTCATAAAGAGTGGAAAATTATGATTTGCTAACATTTTACATAGATAGGTTCGGTGAATCGGCTTGTCGGCGGAATTGAGTTGAGCCGACACAAGTACTCATTTTTGGGCACGTTGACTTTTAACAAGAAATCCGACTCCCTCCTTAAGCCGCAATTGACCTGCACTGTGTCGCTAATTTCGTCCGAATGGGCGATATCCGCAGCACATTGTCTGGGCAAGATAGTCTAGATTCTTTTCAGAGTTGATTCGTGATCAAAATTCTTATTCTTTCAGGAAAGAAAGCCATGTTGAACGTGAAACGGTGCATTACCGGTGCAAAGTGCTACAAAAATCGGGTGGATGATTTCGTTTACAAACCCATTGGAATACCTTCCTACTTGCGCCTTGGAATCAGTGACTTTTACAACGAGCTGTCCGATGCGAAGGCCCATGAAATCGAGTACATTGTCAGACCAAAGGATTCCTACCCCAGCGGGGGATATGGAGTAATTTATTCAATCACGTGCGAAAATACTCGTATGTTCTTGAGGTCATCACTTAATAATAGAGCTATGGTGGGTACGACATGATACTGATCAAGTTGAAAAAGCCTGTGGAAAATCGCACGGCAATCTGCCTACCTCGACAAAAATATATGGATAGTGGTATCAAGGCAATAATTGCAGGTGAACAATTAGTTTTTTTGATCAAGATATGGAATGCTACAACAAAGTCCTCCGTAGGTTATGGGAAAAACAGGAGAGCTCCTTGTCAGGTTGGGACAAGAGGTCCGGAGAAGTTCCGGTATTGTGGATTGGAAACCACTTGCCGGAACTTTACGACGGTCAAGTTTAAAACCGCCACTTGTCGCGTGTCTTTTCCATATGAAGGGGAGCAACGGACCGGATGCCAACAGAAAATACTGTCACCTGCAGCGGAAATCCCGGAATGTCAGCGGTTCTTGCGGAAAAATCACAGCGAGCGCGATGAGTGGCCGGACATCGACGAGTTCGAGCTGTACGACAACGAGACGTTGAAGAGGATTGCCAAATGCTATCGGGAAATGGACGACGAAGGTTTGGGATGGTGCGGTGTCAATATGGCCAACTCTATGAATGATGAGGAATTTTTTAACATCAAGCCGGATTCTGGTATATCATTATTTCCAATGATCTCTGTTCCATTAACATATGGAATTATTTGTGTTAAGGTTGGGGATTTTGCACTCCGGAATGCTACCCGGACCACGAGGAGCCCTTTTACGGAGTCGCTCGTGAAAAGCTCATCGACGTTCTGGACGAGAACTTCTGCGAACAGAAGCTGACAGGTGGCGGTAAAACCAACTTCAAGGTGAAACCGGAAGTGCTGTGCGTCGGCTACAATCACTCCTACAACATCCGGGTTTACGTCAAAGATGGTGCTGGACGATACTCCCACATAGAGTCCGGATCGGCCTATTATGATAAGTTATCTGATCTGGAGCGATCATGGTATAAAATTACAAAGAGGAATTCAACTAATGATGGACTAATGGCTTGCAACCATAGGTACATTGTCGGACCTGGATCCTGCCATGGCGATTCCGGAGGTCCAGCATTTCAGCCAGCCCTGCAAGATGGACGAAAAGTCTACGTTTTGCTTGGGGTCACGAGTTCGGGTACTTCGAATATTGGGCATTGTGGTGGCATCGACAATCCGACGCATTATACGCGGATCAAAAAGTTTTTGCCTTGGATCAGGAAATATGTGCCCAAAGACTCAATTTGCTGGGCCGGTCCAAAAAACTCGGTCCCTGCACCATTTACTTGACAGCAATTAATAATTAATGTGACGCCATGATAATCGACTGATAAACGTGTTTATTATCCTCTTCCATGTCATTCAATTCAATGGACAATTTTAGTTTCTTTTACAATCGTGATTAACGTCGATTTGATGTCCTTTAAATGCCGTAGAAAAATAGTAAAGACACAATAGTGATTGGACAAATAGTTTCATTGGAACATAAAACACGTTGGCAATTCGCGCAATGTAATGTACTATTGGATAACTTTTCTGATTGACTTTTTTCCTACTAAACTGATTTGCATAATTTGTAATGTATGCAGCTGAAGCACATAGGGTTTGGATTTCCGTAATAGACACGATGCCATGTCTGGTAAGCATAGGTAGATAAATGTACATTAAAAGTGTTCCATCACAGCTTGCGAGTATTTTCTAATGGCTTAGTAATCAAAGTTGTCGTCGCTTTAACTTGTGCGATTCACCGTATCTTTTGATACAATTAATTCAGTAGTCGATATATGCTCTAATAACAATATCCCATCTTGGCAATAATTCTTCATTTACGTATACACAAGGAGTTCATTCTGAGATCTTGGAAGACTTCTTGATGTTTCACATTTACAACAACTCACACATACCACTCTCTCACGGGTTTCTTCTTGCCCGACGTGCCATTTGTCTGGTTATTGTTCACGACGTACTTGTCGTAGAACCCCTTGGCCGCGGGAGTGACCGTGGCCTTCGTCCCGGGGATGTTCGAGATCCCGACGATCGAGGGCGTCTCGAAGCCGGTGTCGTCGACGACCGACGGCGTCGTGATCGGAGGCCGATTTGAGGTAAGGGTGGCAGTCGGGTTCACCCCGACAGTGGGGGCTGGCGTGAACTGGTAAGTCCTTGACTCATCCACCTTGTAGGCACCCTCGTCCCGGGTCCTCATTTTCAAGACAATGATAACTGAAAATAA
>JAAUYL010078728.1_pt1 | contig 19875 bp, 12 predicted proteins | sample 7278011 | NCBI WGS metagenome assembly JAAUYL01 (sample SAMN14350225, study PRJNA611818) | marine sediment metagenome | isolation source: surface marine sediment (1.8m) | place: French Polynesia: Moorea | collected 2018-08
ATAATAGATTCAGGACTTACGCAGGGGTACTATATATAGAGTGAAAAAACTGTAGCGTTATAGTTTTTAACACTATATACATGATATCTGCGTAAGTCCTAAGATTTTCAACTGTACATATATTGAGGAAAGAATTATCCAAAAATATCAAATGTTCGGATTTCATCATTTCTGATTGTGCAACGCCTTAAATATAATATTGGAGCGGGTAGGCTGACTTTATGAGCAAATTGCTAGGGCGAGTTCCATTGAGGAATATGCTTACCCCATGCTGTTAAACTTTGTAAGCTTGGATAAAATTTAATAATACTGGTTCAGTGGTTTCCCTCGCCTTAATCAAATTAATCAAAGCGATCGCTAATTCCGGGTCTTCCTACAACTTTAATTAATAAATAGCTAAAATACTATTTATTAGCATTAGACATAGGCGTGATAATCAAAAATCCAATCAATTATCGCGCTAGATACATCAATTCTTTCCCCGTACTCTGTACGGACGTTGCATGCAACCTCCCTACCTACTCCCTCTTTTCCGCAGTGGTCTATTGATATTCTCTTTTCGATCAAAGGGATATATCAATTCAAGTCTTTTAAAGCCGCTCATTATTCGTAACACTCTTTTGGCAAAAAAGTATTATATAACTCATAAGTAATTTTATCACAACTTAATATAATTTAGATACATTATTCCTTTGTGTCTATTAATATATACACAACAATTATCTATTCAAGTTGAGAAAAGTTATGCGAATATTTGTTTTACTGTTTAATGCTCGAACTGAAAATGAGGGAATACATACAATTCAGATGGGCGATCGTAATAAGGTATTTATGTTTGAGTCTGAGGATGATGCGACCCGCTTTGGTGTATTGCTAGAAGCTCAAGATTTTCCTACTCCTACAGTTGAAGAGTTTGACCAAGAAGAAATTCTGGAATTCTGTAGGGGTGTTGATTATGACTGGGAAGTTGTGCCAGCAGGTGCTTTGACTATTCCCCCAGAACATAATGTCGAAAATACTGATTGGCAATTGGAGCCAGACCAAACTTCTGAAAAGACTGAGACTGATTTAGACAAAATTAGGCGTCAATTGGAAGGTCTTTTGTAACTTAAAGGAAAAGTATTATCTGATTTAGGAATAAAGAGGGTTGCAATACCTAAACCTTTTTTCCTGTCTAAGAATCAATTCATTAGTCTTATATCTGGTTTAATTTTTTATTCTGATAAAAAAAAGATGGATTAATTGTCTATTAACTATTATTATCATCTGATGAAATTCAAGCTGTTTCTAAGTAATGGATGGCTTTTTACTCTGAAGACAGAAAGGGAGTATCATTAGTATTTACGATTTAAAAAAAACTATTTTTTTTGATAATTTATCAGGGTTTGGTATGAAAAATTTACAAGAACGAGGTCATTTGTTAACTGAACAGGTTAATCCTAATAGCCATAATCTCGATCAGTTAAGTTCTTTAGAGTTGGTGGACTTGTTTAATCAAGAGGATGGCCGGACTTTGGAGGCGATCGCTTCATCCCGTTTACAATTGGCTCAAGCAGTGGACATGACTACTAAGGCTTTGGGTCAAGGTGGTAAGTTGTTTTATGTGGGAGCTGGTACAAGTGGTCGTTTGGGGGTATTGGATGCTGCTGAATGTCCGCCAACATTTTGTACGCCTCCAGAGTTGGTACAAGGAATTATTGCTGGAGGTGCAGGTGCTTTAGTACGAAGTTCGGAAGATTTGGAGGATAGCTGGGAAGATGGTAGTCAGGCGATCGCTTTGCGTCATATTACAAATCTAGATGTGATTGTCGGTATTACTGCTGGTGGTACAACTCCTTATGTTCATGGTGGTTTGGAAGCTGCAAAGCAAAGGGGGGCAAAAACAATTTTTATTACTTGTGTGCCTGTAGAACAGTTTAGGGTAGAGGTAGATGTAGATATTAGATTGTTGGTTGGCCCAGAATTATTGGCAGGTTCAACCCGTTTAAAGGCGGGAACGGTAACAAAAATGGCTTTGAATATCTTATCAACAGGAGTGATGGTGAGATTAGGAAAAGTTTATGGTAATCGTATGATTGATGTAGCTGTCAAAAATAGTAAGTTACGCGATCGAGCTTTACGAATTATTGAGGATTTAACTGAGTTAAGTCGGGATGAAGCGGGGAAATTATTAAATAAAAGTGGTGATTCAGTTAAGTTGGCACTTTTGATGCACTGGAGTAATTTAGAAAAAGAAGAAGGGGATAATATCTTATCTGAGTACCAAGGTAATCTCAGAGCGGCATTGAAAAAAGTCGGGATAACTAATCAGGAAGAATAAATTTTTTTCTCAGATAATTAACAGTTTTCAATCAGTCTAAATATAGATATAGATATAGATATAGGATCTATCATACCGTTTCACTAAAGTCAAAAGTCAAAAGTCATACACTAAGATTTTATAGACTAAATACTTTGAATCTACAGTAATTGCACGGAATTATTTCACATCTGAAGCTGAAACTATTTGTGACATCCTTAAGGTGAATTGGTATAGCGCTATGCGCAAGGCAAAAGTCAAAAATGCAAAAGTCAAAAATGCAAAAGTCAAAAATGCAAAAGTCAAAAATATTCTATGACTGAGGCGTGAGAATTTAGAAATGTCCGCGCCCAATATTCGACTGCTATATCAAATAGATAAAGTATATACAGCAGATTTAGTGATTAATGTCCTGCAACTGACGGGTTCAACAATTAATAATTAATAATTACCTTTTCTTTGTAACAAGAGGATTGACTAAAAAGAATTTTTTTGTTTTTTCTCTTGAAATAGAAGGCTTTATACCTTAATTTTTCGGTAAATATTTTTTGCTTGTTCCCTATCCTCCTAACCATCTTCCCTACTCCCTATAAAATATGAGATATCGATTATTAATTGCTAGTTTATCAGTTACTATACTAATGAAGCTATGGAGTATTTCTACTGTTATACAAAAACCTGTTTTAGCAATAGCTACCTTCAGAAATATTAGTAGTAGCTGGAAAATTTCTCAAATCTACAAACCTCCAGATCGGGGGGCACCTCCAACTACAGCACCTTCAGGAACCCGTGGTGAATCTGTTGGTAGTGGTCAATGTTTATTAGGAAATAAACAGTTAACTCTTTTGCTTCCAGAAACGGGAGAGGGATTAACTATATCTAAATATCCCACATTATATGTATATATTCCTCCCTATGAAAATGCTAAACAAGCAGAGTTTTTTATCACAGATTCAGAGAAGAATGATGTTTATAATCATTTTTTTCAGCTACCTGAAAAATCAGGAATTATTGGGATTAAGCTTCCTGAAGACAAATCACCTCCTTTGGAAGTAGGAGAAAACTATTTTTGGGGAGTAACAATATTTTGCATTTCTGAAGAACTAGACCCCAGTGAAAACGCATCTGTTGAAGGTAGAATTAAACTTATTAAACCAGAACAAAGCTTCTATAATAAGTTAGTAGGCGTCACACCTCTAACTTTACCAACTGTTTATGCTTCCCAAGGAATTTGGTATGATGCTTTAGAAAGTATGGTACAACTTCGTAGGTTAAATCTAAATAATCCTAAGTTAATAGATGACTGGCAAAAGTTATTTAATTCTGCTAATTCTCAAGGTAAGGAAGAATTAATTCCAGCACCTATATTAGATTGTTGTCAAAGAGAAGATTAAATCTAGTTTTAGTAATTCTAAAGAGATTAGATAGCAATTATCAGGTGTGAGTAATACCAAATACAGCGCTACGCGCAAGTCAAAAGTTAGTAGGGGTGATTTGCGAATCACCCGTACAAAAGTTAAAAGTAATCTCTGACTGAGTTTTTCCTTTCCTTTTCTTGGGGTTAGGATAAAATTATCAATAATATATATTTAAAACCAACTAACCTCCTGCAAAATATTACTGAATCTACTAATCACTTAATCCTGAATGTAGACAATAATAGCATTCTTTTTTGGAATTGGTATGAGGTAAAAAATTCTAGGTTTTAAGGAATAGGGAACAGAAAAGAAGAGCAACAACTGTAGCTCACTAACACTAATAAAATCAGATTGCTATGCTGGGAATAGAGTATTACTCAAAGCTAATAAAGCAATCAAAAAAAAATTATTTTTTTATGTGGCATGTGGCAAAAAATAATTAAAAAGCTGGCTTGGAAATGGCGTGGCTTATTAGTTACTGCTCCTAGTATTACTATCCTATTAATTGGGCTATATTTAACAGGTAGCTTACAAATATTTGAGCTGGCAGCCTTCGATCAACTGATAAGATTGCGTCCCCAAAAATCTGTAGATACAAAAATATTAATTGTGGGATTTACTGAATCAGATATACAAACTTTGGGTATGTCAATTTTATCAGATGAACTCCTTGCTCAGTTAATAGAAAACTTGAAAAAGCATCAGCCAGTAGCCATTGGTTTAGATATATATCGAGATTTACCAGAAGAACCAGGATATCAAAAATTAGTAAAAGTATTTGAATCTACACCAAATTTAATTGGAATTAGAAAGGTAGTTGGCAATCAAAATAATTCTCCAATTAATCCCCCACCAGTTTTAGATAAACTGAATCAAGTTGGTGCTAACGATCTGCCTATAGATGCTGATACTAAAATTAGGCGATTTTTTTTATATTTGACAGATTCAGAAGGTAAAATAGTACCGAGTTTAGGATTAAAATTAGCAATGATTTACCTGCAAAAATTGAAAATATTTCCTGAACCGGCAGCAGTTAATCCTGAATATTTACAATTGGGAGAAGCTGTATTTATTCCTTTTGAAAATAATCATGGTGGTTATGTACAAGCTAATGCTGAAGGATATCAAATAATTCTTAATTATCGCAGCCCAGAATCTAAATTTCAACAGGTTTCAGTAACTGATGTTTTAAATAATAAAGTTCCACCTGAATTAGTGCGGGATAAAATTATCTTAATTGGTTCAGTAGCAGAAAGTAAAAAAGATTTATTCTTGACACCTTACAGCAGTAAAATTATTGGAATTCCTGAAGTAATGTCAGGAGTAGGAATTAATGCTAATATTACCAGTATGATTATTAATTCTGCTCTTGGTGAGATGAATATTATTAAATCATGGCCGGAATTTTTAGAGTGGGTATGGATTTTTTTGTGGTCAGTAATAGGGGCAGGTGTTAGTTGGAAATGGCGCTATTCTGGAGGTTTTTCTCAATTTTCTGGTAAATCTATTATTACTTTATTCGTCGCTACTGGTGGTTTACTTTCCATCAGTTATTATGCTTTTTTATGGGGTTTATGGATACCAGTAATAACTCCATTGTTAGCTATTTGGTTGTCGGCGATCGCTATTACTGCTTTTATTGCTAAAACTGCTGGATATATTCGTAATGTTTTTAGTCGTTATTTGACTGATGAAGTGGTAGGGAATTTATTAGAAAATCCTGATGGATTAAAATTAAATTGTCAACGGCGAAAAGTGACAGTTTTGATGTCTGACTTAAGAGGATTTTCTGCTATATCTGAAAGGTCAGAACCAGAAACAATTTTTGCTATGTTGAATATTTATTTAGGGGAAATGACAGAAGTAATTAATCAATATAGTGGTACTATTTATGATTTTATTGGTGATGGAATTTTAGTTGTTTTTGGCGCTCCTACCCAGATAGAAGATGATGCAGAAAGAGCAGTTGCTTGTGCGGTAGCAATGCAAATGTCAATGCCTAGAGTGAATGCTAAATTAAAGGAATCAGGTTTACCAGAAATTAAGATGGGAATTGGTATTAATACTGGAGAAGTTGTAGTTGGTAATCTTGGTTGTAATAAGAAGTCTAAGTATGGAGTTATTGGTAGTAATATTAATTTAGCTTCTCGGATTGAATCTTATACAGTCGGAGGTCAAATTCTGATTTCAGGAAATACTCTTGAAGAAGTCAGTTCTATTATCAAAATTGTGCAGCAAAAATCGGTAAAAATTAAAGGTTTTACTAAAGCTATAACTATTTATCAAGTAGGAGCTATTGCGGGAAAGTATAATTTGTTTCTACCTATAAATTCAGAAAAATTTGTGGATTTATTAGAAGCTGTTCCTATTCAGTTTGCAGTTATTGATGGAAAGGAAATTAGAGAAGAATTAATGTCAGGAAGTTTGGTCAAAGTATCTGCTAATTCTGCTGAAGTAAAATCTAATTATTTAGTAGATGTTATGAGTAACCTCCAGATTAATTTATTAACTAAAACTGTTCAAGGGCAAAAAATGGATTATTTTTATGCCAAAGTAACAGCTAAAAAAGACGATCGGAGTGGATTTTATATACATTTCACTGCCATATCTCCAGAAGTTGAACAGATGTTGGAAGCTTGGGTTGCAGCCAATAGTTAGATAATAATTTTGACGTTCTATTATTTCGAGAAGGATTGAATAATTAGTAAAATATTCATTAATTTTTAGTTGATAAAATAGATTAAAATGTAAAATTATCGATCGATTGACTAATCGGCTATATTTCTTTTGCCTCTTGCCTTTTGCCTACCTCCCCAAAATGTGAAATTAATTTTGCCCAGGTACTTAATATGTGTATTTGTGGTGATACTAATTCACTTTAAAGATGTCACAAATAGTTTCAAACTATATATGTAAAATAATTTCCTGAAATTACTGTGGCATCAAAGTTTCGAGTCTATATAGCGCTACGCGCTAGGGAATAAGGAATAGGGAATAGTAAACTGTGAAAGGGTTTTAGGATTTAGAAATGTCCTATCTTAATGCGTAAATCTTAATGCATGACTTTTGAGTTCCTCCCTTGGGGGGTAAGCTTACAAGGGTCAGTTTTTAACACTCGGGGTGAGCGATAGAACTCCGTTCCACTGACGCGACCGCTTTTATTCAGTATAAAATTCAAAAAAAATGTTCTTTATTTATACAAAAAAAATAGCTCATTTCTCCTCCCACACTTCCCACACTTCCCACCCTCCCCACATCCAAAGGCATAATTATAAAAAACATACCCTTGTAAGTGGGGGGTAAGGGGGAAGTTGACTTTTAACTTCCGTGAAACGGTATAAGTAGCAAGAGGTTTCTTAGAACAAACTAGAAGCCTTTGAGACCGAAAAATGTCTATTAGAAACAAGATTATTTATGGATATACCCTCGCTTTAGGCATTGCTTTAGCAGGAACTACAACTGGCCTAGTTGTAGGCAACTATTATCAAAAGCAAGCTTTAGAGTCCCGAAAAATTGCTTCTGAAGAACGTAAACTACTAGGGACTTTACAGATTGATATATTATACAACCGACCAGCAAAGCAACTATCTCCTTACCTGCAAAAGCCTCAACTTTTTCGTCAGGAAAGTAGTAAACTCGTTAAACGGGTTAAGAAAATCTACGAACTCCTAGCTACTCACAACAAATCAGGAAAAGCTGCCACTCTAGAAGGTCTACAACCTCTGCTGGAAAAATATCAAATTACCGTTAGGGAATTTTCCCAAAAAGCCCAAGAATTTGTCCAAGAAGTCCAGCCCCTAACAACTAATCCAGAAGGAGCTGCAAAAGCAGAAAAGTTATTAGTTCAGTTCGTCAGGAGTCCTGAGTTTGTTGCCTTTATTGAATTTCCTGATCGTCTGGCAGATTTCTATGTCTTAACCGAACAGCTTGAGGAAGAAGCTGAGGTTGACTTGGAAAAAGCAGAAACACTGCGTACCAGAATCATCTCGATTGGGCTGGGTCTTTCCGTAGTAATCTCTATCCTCTTGGCCTTTTACACTAGCCGTTTAATTGCCAGTCCCATTCAAATTCTAACTAAGATTGCCCAAAAAGTAACGCAAGAATCAAATTTTGATTTACAAGCTTCCATACAAACTAAAGATGAGGTAGGACTGCTAGCTAATTCTTTCAATCAACTTATCCGATGGGTAAAAAGTTTATTAGAAGAACAACAGGAATACACTGCCCAGCTAGAAGAGGCCAAAGAAGCAGCCGATGCTGCCAATCAAGCTAAGAGTGAATTTTTAGCCAACATGAGCCATGAACTGCGTACACCCCTGAATGGAATTTTGGGATATAGTCAAATTCTTTCCAGGACATCTCTCACTGAAGAACAACAAAGGGGCATGGGTATCATATATCAGTGTGGTTTTCACCTACTCACTCTCATTAACGATGTGTTGGACTTGGCTAAAATTGAAGCCCGTAAATTAGAAATTTACCCAAACCCTTGTTATCTTCCCGCCTTGCTTCAAGGGATAACTGAACTGTCTCGGATCAAAGCCGAGCAAAAGAATTTGGATTTCATCTACCAACCCCCCAAAAATTTGCCCTCAGGTATCATTACTGATGAAAAACGGTTGCGTCAGGTGTTACTCAACTTGTTAGGTAATGCTATCAAATTTACAGATAGGGGAAAAGTGACTTTTAACGTAACCTCCCAGCGAACTCAAAAGTCTTCAGTTAAACTACACTTCCAGATTACTGACACCGGAAGCGGTATTAGTTCCGATCAGTTAGAGGCGATCTTTTTGCCCTTTGAACAAGTCGGTATACCTAAACGACAAAAGGAAGGAACAGGTTTAGGACTAGCTATCAGCCAAGATATTGTGAAAATGATGGGCAGTTCTATTCAAGTTAATAGCCAGTTGGATGTAGGCAGTGTTTTCGAGTTTGAGATAGAATGTCCTCTGGCAACAAATTGGGTTCAAGCAAATACCTTGACTAATTTGGGACAGATTATTGGATATTCTGGTCGCCGACTCCAAATTTTGGTAGTGGACGACCGATGGGAAAACCGTTCTGTCCTAGTTAACCTCCTCGAACCTCTCGGTTTTCAGGTATTGGAAGCTAAGAATGGAAAAGAAGCCCTAGAAAAAGCCAATCAAGTTAATCCCGATCTGATCCTTACTGACCTGAAAATGCCCATAATGGATGGCTGGGCAATGCTTGACCAACTTCGCCATTCGGAGGTTTTTAAAGAGACAATTGTAATTGTTTCGTCTGCCAGTGTGTTTGCAGCAGACCGTCAAAAGAGCTTTGCTGCTGGAAGCAATGATTTTTTACCCAAACCTGTAGAAGCTGAAGAACTTTATCGTATGCTAGTTCAACACTTAAATATTCAATGGATATACAAAGAGTCAGATCAAACATTGACCGAGGTCTCCGAGGCGATCGCTACCAATGAAGTGGCTATTCCTACTACTGGTGAATTAACTGTTCTCCTGGAACAATCAATGCAAGGTAAAATCAAAGCTATGGAGAAAGAACTAGAAAACTTATCACAGAAAGATGCACGGTATCTCCCCTTTATTAAGGAACTCAAACCTTTAATCCACAGTTTTAAACTTAAAGAAGTCCGTCAATATTTGAATGAAGCGATGGAACAAGCAAAAGAATCTAATAGTGTTTAATTTTCTTGGTTTCCCTATAGAACCCCTAAGCGGATCTATAAACGGGAGTGTGGTCTGTATGGGAAGAGGAGGAAGTTTCATTAATGGATAATTACCACTCCGTTTTAGGGAGAGGATTGACCAATAAGGGAAAAAATTTATTTCACTTGGTCGATTGGATATGGCGAGGTCTCCTCGCCATCCCATCCTAAGGTCATGCTCCGCTTTCCGACCGCTTTTTCCCCTTTATTAGGGAGGCTAACAAAGCTGAATTATTTAATTATTTAATTATTAATTATTCGGTAAAGAGTAGGGGAGATTGTGAAGCTTGGGGACATTTTTCTACCTTTTTCCCCTATTCTATATTCTCTTTCCTCCTGACTCCTGACTCCTGACTCCTGACTCCTATGCCACTTTGCAAAGATACCAAATGGCTTCTATATACTCCGATTAATATTTGAAGTGAATCTAATTAAAAACTAGACTATGTCTTTAACTGATAATTCCACTGTCTTGGTAATTGATGATAATCCTACTAATTTAGAAGTCTTGCACTATGCACTAACTGAGGTAGGTTATGAAGTGCGAGTTGAGATAGATGGTTACAATGCTCTTAAGCAGATTGAGTTACAACCTCCTGATTTGATTCTCCTAGATGTAATGTTACCAGATATCAATGGCTTTGAAATATGCCAGCAACTCAAAGCTAATCCCTGCACTCAGGAGATTCCGATCATTTTTATGACTGCTTTAATAAATATCGAGGACAAAGTTACTGGTTTAAGTTTGGGAGCAGTAGATTATATTACTAAGCCATTTCAGCAGGAGGAAGTTTTAGCTCGAGTCAGCCTTCACCTCAAAATGCGACATCTTAATAAAACCCTGGAGAGGCGAAACTCTCAGTTACAAACAGAAATTGAAGAACGCCAAAAAACTGAAATGGCTTTGCATAACCTTCTGAGTGGAACAGCTTCTTTAATGGGGAAAGACTTTTTTCCTGCCTTTGTTAAGCATTTAGCAGCATCCCTTGAAGTAAACTATATTTTCATCTCAGAAAAGAAAGGGGAGATATTAGAAACTCTGGCTTTTTGGTCAGTAGATCGGCTAAGTCCCAATTTTACTTATAAGCCGGAATTTACATTTACTCCTTGTAAAATTGTCTTAGAGCAAGGAAGCTACTTCTGTTTCAGTAAGGTTCGAGAACAATTTCCTCAAGACATAGGTTTGCAGGAGTTGGAAGTAGATAGCTATCTAGGTGTAGCTCTACTAAACTCTAACCAAGAACCTATTGGTGCTCTCTGCATTCTTCACGACGACACGATCGTTAATCAGCCTTGGTTTGAGAAAATCCTGAGAATTTTTGCTTCCCGAGCTAGTGCCGAACTGGAAAGAATGCAAGCTGCTCAAGCACTACAAAACATCAATCAGGAACTTGAAGCTAGGGTTCAAAGACGAACAGCAGAATTAATTCAGAATCAGGAATATCTACGTCAACTTACAGAAAATATTGAGAGTGTTTTCTGGTTGACGAATCTGGATAAAAGTCAGATGATCTACGTTTCTCCTGCTTATGAGAAAATATGGGGATTTTCTATTCAGGAACTGTACCGCTCTCCCCAACAATGGATAGAAGCAATTCATCCCGATGACCGAGACATGGTTGTCGCTGCTTTACCGCAACAATTACAGGGTGAGTATAATCAGGAATATCGCATCATCCGTCCTGACGGAAAAATATGTTGGATTCAAGACCGCGCCTTTCCTATTCGTAATGAATCAGGTAAAGTCTATCGTATTGCAGGTTTTGCTGAAGATATTAGTCAACAAAAGCAGATTGAAGAGACCCTAAAATTTCAAGGAAGGGCGATCGCTGCTAGCAGTAATGGCATTGTGATTGTAGATGCGCGCTTACCAGATTTACCTACAATTTTCGTAAACCCAGCCTTTGAAAAAATTACTGGCTATACAGCAGCAGAAGTCATCGGACATAATTGCCGATTTTTGCAAGGAGAAGATTTTGAGCAACCTGGACTGTTAAAACTAAGAACAGCCATCAAAGAGGGAGCTAGTTGTACGATGAGTTTGCGCAACTATCGTAAAGATGGCACTCTCTTCTGGAATGAATTAAGTGTTTCTCCTATTTATGATGAACAAGGCAATCTTTCTCATTTCATTGGCATTCAAACAGATATAACTGAGCGTATTAAGGCAGAACGTAACTTAAAACAACAGTCTGTAGCAATGGAAGCAGCTATTGATGGAATTGCAATTCTCGATGCAGAGGAGCAATACATTTATGTCAATCACTCCCACCTCCAACTGTTTGGTTATCAAGATAAACAGGAACTTCTCGGTAAGAACTGGAGATATCTTTATGACCGCGATGAATTGGAACGGTTTGAGTGGGAAATTTGGCCTATCCTTCTGCGTGATGGCCATTGGCAGGGAGAAGCAATTGCGAAACGGCAGGATGGTTCTACCTTTGCTGAAGAGATTTCCCTTACCTTAATTGAAGGTGGTGGATTAGTTTCTGTGTGTCGTGATATTACCCAACGTAAGCAAGCAGAAGAATTGCTCAAATCTTCTCTTCAAGAAAAGGAAATCCTGCTCAAAGAGATTCACCATCGGGTCAAAAATAATCTATTAGTAGTTTCGAGCCTTCTCCATTGGCAGAATGAATATATTACAGATCCAGCAGTATCTAGAATCTTTCAAGAAAGCCAATACCGTATCCATTCAATGGCCTTAATCCATGAAAAGCTATATAACTCTAAGAACCTAGCCGAAGTTAATTTTAGTGAATATCTAGAAACTTTAGCCCAACAGTTATATTACTCATTTAACATCGCAACAGATAGAATTCAACTTAAGTTAGAACTAGAACCAGTCTCCCTAAATATTGAAACAGCTACACCCTGTGGACTTATTGTTAGTGAGCTGATTGCTAATGTCTTTGAACACGCCTTCCCAGATAATAGAAAGGGAGAACTCTACCTGAGTCTTAAAAATGAGCAAGATCGAGTAATACTAACTATCCAAGATAATGGTGTTTGCTTACCCTCAGATTTTGATATTTCCCAGACAGAAAGTATGGGGTTACAATTAATTGAGATGCTCAGTCAACAGATCAAGGCAGACCTTGAGGTTATTACTGATAATGGGACTACCTTTAACCTAATTTTTGCAGAACTTAAATATCGTAAAAGAATTTAATGACTAATATTAAACCAATTGACATCCTTATAGTAGAAGATGAGCTATTAATTGCCCGCCAATTAGCCAGTAAACTTAAAAAACTAGGCTATAACATAATTGATATTGTTTCATCCGGTGAAGATGCACTCCAAGTTGCTCAGGAAAAGTCTCCCAAACTAATTCTAATGGATATTGTCATTCAAGGTGATATGAATGGCATTGAGACAGCGGCTAAAATTTATAATAATTATAGCATTCCGGTTATCTATTTAACTGCCTATGCAGATGACGAAACCTTAAACCAAGCTGAACAAACAGGGTCTTATGGTTACATCCTCAAACCATTTCAAGAGAGAGAATTACACGCCACAATTAAAATGGCTTTGAAAAAGCATGAAAAAGAAACCGAACTTTTGCGATCGTTAGAGGTTGCCAGACAGACGAGAGAGAAACTCAAAACTATCATCAATACAACCACTGACTTAGACTTAATAGTCAATTCCGATCGACTAGAACTAGAACGCGATTTATACTCTGCTATAGAAAGAGAAGAATTGCAAATTTATTATCAACCTTTGGTAAATATTTTAAATCGACAATTTATTGGTGTAGAAGCTCTGCTCCGGTGGCAACATCAAAAACGAGGTTTGGTTTCCCCTGGTATCTTCATTCCAATTGCTGAGGACACTGGACTAATTGAATCAATTGGTGAGTGGGTTTTAAGACAAAGTTGTATACAAGTTAAAGAATGGCAAAATACTTTTTCTTTGCCCTTGAAAATCTCAGTGAATTTATCAGCTCGCCAGTTCAAACGAAAAACTTTAGTTCAAGAAGTAAGTCTAATTCTGATGGAAACTAAACTAGAACCTGAACTACTTACCTTGGAGTTGACTGAAAGCCTGCTAATGGAGAACAATATTTTAGTCACTGAGACAATCAATGAATTAAAATCTCTCGACCTTAAACTAGCCATTGATGATTTTGGAACTGGTTATTCTAGTTTAGGTTATCTAGATCAATTCCCTTTTGACATACTCAAAATTGATAGACGTTTTATGCGTAATATTAATGATAATACTGACAATATTGCCCTCACAAAAGCTATTATTCAGATCGGTCATAGCCTGAATTTAAATATAATTGCTGAAGGAGTCGAAACTGAGAAACAAATTGAATTTCTGGAGCAAAATCAATGCCATATTGCTCAAGGTTATTTGTTTAGCCCCCCTGTTCCAGCAAATGATTTTCAGGACTTGTGCAAAAATAACAGTATGTTTTTTGCTTGAGACAATAATTCTGGGTTAAAAAAGCAATCAGCAATCAGCAATCAGCAGTCAGCAGTAAATGTTTAGAAGGGGATTTAAACCCAAGCTCAAAAAGCTAATAGCTAGTTAAAACCTACTTTCCGCACTTCAAAACGTATTCAGGACTTACGCACTACAACGTATTTTCGTCATTGCGACGGACAGGGAAGCAATCTCAAATCCTAGTTTTTCGTACCTCATGCGTAAGTCCTGGTATTTTGACATCCTCCCGACGCTGCTCTACGAGACAGGGCAGGATTCCCTAACATCAAGCTATAGGGGCTTTCTGCTTAAGACCGCACCTGCCTCCCTTGCCGAACCTATGCATCGGTCTAAAGGCGCCCTCCACATGGCACTCGCCAATCCGACGGCTTGCTAGCCCAGCAGCCTTATCTTAATTGAGGATAGCATACTATTGTAAGAACCGCTCTTATTGATTGGTTTTCCCATCTCTCAGCTGCTGTAAATATTCTGAATACCGTTCTTAGAAACCTATGATTATCTATATAAATCTATGATTTTCTATAAAGAATCTGTTCTATTCTTGCTTCATTCTGGCAACGTCGGCGTTATCCAGTCCACAAGCTGTCACGGTCGAACTGACCGCCATAGCTAGATTTAATGCTGCATTCAAGTCTCTATCGCAACTGAAACCACAATTTTCACACTCAAAAACCCTCTCTGACAAAGACAGAGACAGTTTCACATTTCCACACCTACTGCAAGTTTTAGAGCTAGGAAACCATCTATCCACAACAATTAGCTTCGAGTCGTATAATTCACACTTGTACTCTAACTGTCTTCGGAACTCGTAAAAACCCATGTCAGCACCCACCCCTCTAGCTCCCCTCCCAGGAGGGGATGGGGGTGGGTTGTGATTTGACATCATTCCTGATACATTTAAGTCTTCACCCACCCCTCTAGCTCCCCTCCCAGGAGGGGATGGGGGTGGGTTGTGGTTTTTAGCCAAATAGGTTGTTAGTTTATGCAATGTATCTTTTCTGATGTTTCGCTGCGCGACATGAAAGGCTATTTTGCTGTGTAGTCTAGCTATTTTTAGCTGTGCTTTTTTCCAGTTATTGGAAAACTTGGTTTTATGCCTGTTTAGGTATTGCTTTTCAGATAGTTTAGATTCTAACTTTTTGTAAGGTTTGACACCATCAAATACTTCCCCTGTTGATAGTGTAGCTAGTGATTTTATACCTAAATCAACACCAACTACATCTACTGATTTGTCTGTAATTTGAGGTTCTGTTTCTATCTTGAAACTAATGAACCATCTATCAGATGCGCTGCTAATAGTTATAGATTTAGGAGTGATATTATCTGGTAAAACTTCATAAGTTTTTACCCATCCAATTCTTGGTAATTTTATGTGATTAAAGCCTACCGATATTGAGCCATCAAGAGTAAAGCTATCATCCCTACCTTTTTTCTTGAATTTAGGTTGTCCTGAGACTTTACTAAAACAACGCTTCCAGGCTTGTGATAAATACCTCAAAGCATATTGAGGCGCACATTTAGAAACTTCATAGTACCAATAGTTATTAGGTTTAACCATTGCTACTAAAAGTTTATGCAGGTCGATAGATGTGGGAAATTTAAGTTTACTATCGGGATTATTGGAATTGTGAGTCAGGATATTTCTAGTTAGCCATAAACCCCAATTCCAGGCGTGACGGGCTACAAAGCGCGTGTTTAGCTAGTAATGTTTTTTGTTGGTTTGTGGGGTGTAGTTCAGCGCGTGAATCCAAGTAACATAAAACAGATAATCCCAGATTTTAAGAGATAATACCAGATTTTAGCCAACAGTTACAAACCCCCAATAATTGAAACAGTAACTCAACCGATAACCAAAGTTGAAACTATTAAGGCTAAAGTATTGAAAACACCTGTACAGCTATCAATTTTTGAAGTAGTCGCCGTTCGCGTAGCGTCCCGGAGGGAAGGGTCAACAGTCGATTATTTATCGGACACGGAGGAGACGTAAGACTGGTTCGCCCGTCAGCAGATTCCAATGATGCGTCAACCCTCCCTGAGTTTAAGCAACTAAGGTTGTTTGAATAGATGGGAATCCCGCATCATAATCTCTGATTTGATGCCGGGAGGATGTCAACGAGAATAAGCTTGAACATATCTCAGTATGCCACGAGCGATCGCCTGTGCCATGCGACTACGTTGACCGGGGTCAGCAAGTATCCGAGAATCATAATTACCAGTGACAAAACCCACCTCTACCAATACAGCAGGCATCTTAGTATGTCTTAGCACATGAAAACGGGCTCGCTTCACACCACGATTATTCATTGTCGGAAAAGCTTCCAACATACTATTCTGAATATACTGTGCTAGAGACCGCCCACTTTGGTAATAAAAAGTTTCTAAACCATTTACATCCGGACGACTCATACTAATAGCATTAGCATGAATACTCACAAACAAATCTGCTCCAACCCTATTAGCAAGTTCTGAGCGTGGTGGTAAATCTAAATCTCGGTCTGTCTTACGGGTCATAACCACCTGTATATTATTCTGCTCCAGGATTTGAGCTACTTCTAATGACATTGGCAACACAATATCCTTCTCCCGCAGACCACCAATACCCACTCCACCTAAATCTGTGGGTCCCCCATGTCCAGGGTCTATAACTATCATTAGTCGTCCATCACGTCGAGGTAATCGATTTGGCAAAGGAAAACGAGGATAACGATTATTAGTATTAGGGCGTCGATTACCACGACGAGGCCAAGGAAAAGGCCAGCGTCTCGGACGGAAATTTTCAGAGGAATTTTGAGGTAATCTATTCTGAGGTGTTGGATTTTGGGGTGATGAATTTGGGGGTGATGAATTTGGGGGTGATGAATTGTTTCCCCGTGAAAGTATTGATGGTCTAGAACTAGAAGGTTGTTCTGTTGGATTTGGTTTCCAACTAGGAGAAAGTAAAGTAGAAGATTGCCTTGTAGAATTTGGCTTCCAACCAGGAGGTGCAGTTCCAATATTACCCCAACCCATAGGCAAAGATAACTTTTGGGCTGTAATCTGAGTTACTTCTGCAATTTTAACGTTAGTAGCAGGCTTAACCAGAATTGTCACTGTTTCTGGATCTTCTTGACGTATTTTTGCCCACACTAAAGGACTGCCAACCTGACGGCCAGGTAACTTCAATCGGTCATCTACCTTAGCATTATATATAGTAATTCCATAAGCATCTGTTTCAGAATCCCAACCACTGGTATAATTTAGAGCTTGGTCTCCAGTAACAACTAACTCAGTACCATTTTTTAATTCTACTGACTTAACCACTGCAAACCCAGTACCTTGATTAATTGTAGGTGGTGCTTCTCCTTGAGGCCATACTGCTACTCCACCTGCATAAGCGCGAGCTTGCCATTGAGTATTTGTGTCTGGCAAAGTTACTGTCAGACGAACTACTGCTGGTGTCGTTGAAAGTTGAGTTAGCTGGGTAATTGTCAATCCAGATTCATTAAATCTTTGATTTGGTTTGAGACCCTTGGCAGTTAGAGTAGCATTAAGGACATCAATGGTCATCCAGGTACGGTCAACACTCTTCTTGAGTTCAATTTCTGGTAATTTACCACTTGTTTTTAGAACCACTCCCTCTTTTTTTATTTGGACATCTTCTACAAGAGTTGGTGTGCCATTAGTGGCAGTTGAATTAAAGGGAGAAGGATTATTAGGTCTTGGTGTATTTTGATTGCTTGGTCTTTCTGTTCTGCCAAGAGGTAGGGGGGAACGTGGGGGCGGTGGGGTTGAAGACTCGAGACTTTGGGGAGGTAGGGGTGGAGACTTTTGATTGCTTGGTCTTTCTGTTCTGCCAAGAGGTAGGGGCGAACGTGGGGGAGGTGGGGGTGAAGACTGAGGATTTTGGGGAGGTAGGGGTGGAGACTGTGGTGTAACATTAATATCCGCAGTAGAGGTAATTTTTTGAGGCGTTGGTATTTGTACAGTCCACTCACTAGGAGAAATACCCCGAAATTGTACCTGCTTTGGGTCAATGGTGTAGCCATTGTTTAGTTCTACTACAATTCGAGCTGTTTGAGCATTAAATTGTCCTACTCTGATTGCTTTGATAGATCCACCCACAACTTGAGATGTTCTTATACCACCTAAAGTTGTTCCTGGCAAGTCTATAATTAAGCGAGTTGGGTTAGTAATTAATTGAGCTTTTGGCTGAACGCCACCTTCTGTGGTAAAGGACAGTTGGTTCTGATTAACTTTAAATTGCCAAGATTCTAGGGTTGCAGCTTCAGAGGGACTTCCTAAGACAAAAGCGCTGAGTATACTGGGAAGTAAACAGCGCAGAATGAGGTTTTTCCCTAGTTGGGTACTGTTAAGAAAGATCAAATGATTTCCTGGATATATATTTTTCATCTCAAGTCTAATACTTTATTCAATCCTCTAAATCAATATAAAGATATTCATTTCACTTATATGGTTGTTGATGAATAGAATATCACTAGCCTATAACTATTTACTTCTACACCCAAATAACCACTTCAATAATAATTTTGAGGATTACTAGAGGGACATACTATCATATATTTTTCTCAATGGTTATTAGTTATTCCAGATATATGTGACATCTCCCACACTATAGCGTCAGCTTAGTGTAAGCTCTCTCGTTTCCCTGCCCCGGTATCCCGTCGGGCAAGCGCGTGCTTGTCTGACGGAATGCCCTACCGCCCTATTTTTTATATTTATCGCTGCATTCAAGTCGCGGTCTATTACAATACCGCAATGTGGACAACAATGAGTTCGTATGTTTAATTCTTTGGAGACTTTTTCACCACAATTTGAGCAATCTTGGCTTGTATTTTTGGGGTTCACTGCTATAGTTTTTACTCCAACATTTTCGGCTTTGACAGTTAAAATAGACAGGAATTTACCCCCAAATCGCATCGTTAATTGATTTACTCAAACGGGTCTTTGCTAGCCCTTTGATATTTAAGTTTGCCTCCGGCACGCCGCTCCGCGTCTACATGAGCTATAACTTCAGCTTTTGATAACAATTCATTGGCTGTTTTGAAATGAAAATATTTACGTTTATCGCCTACTTTCTTATGTTGTTTGGCTACATCTTTAACAGCTTTTAGCCATCTTTTACTACCTTTCTTTTTACGAGATAAACGTTTTTGTAGAGTCTTTAATCGCTGCTGAGATTTTCGGTAGTATTGAGGTATGCGGACATATTCTCCAACACTAGTTACTAAGAATTCCTTCAGTCCCATATCGATTCCTAGAGTGTTTTTTAATGTAGGTTCTACTTCAGTTGTTAAAGCTGGAACCGATCTGTCTTCTAGGGATAAAGTCACATAATAACCATCTGCTTTACGACTAATCGTCACTGTTTAAGAGTGAAAACCATCAGGTAACGGTCGATGTTGAATCAACTTTATATTGCCTATTTTTGGCAAATTAATTTGATTTCCTTGAATACAGTTTTGTTTGATTTGAGGATAACAAAAGCTCCGTTCATTAATTGATAATGGATAATTGATAATTACCTCGGATTTTAACCGTTACGGAATTGAATATAAGGAAATTCAAGAGCACTTTTCTCTTGGTCGATGGTCGGCCAGCGTTCGCGTAGCGTCCCGGAGGGAACGGAGACCTCGCTATCCCATCCTGACGGAATTCTCCGCAAACGACCGCTTTTTCCCGTTAAAAGGGTCGGCTTTAAGGTGGGAATTATTTAATAATTAATAATTAATAATTAATTATTAATTATTCGGTAACGTCCTTTTCCTTTGAACCTTGGTTTTCCTAATCTAGTTCCTTTTTTGTCTGTTTTCAACCATCTATCAAAGGCAAGTTTTACCCGTTTTATGCAATCCTGTAAAATCTGAGAGTGAATTAGCTTGTAGTCAGGAAACTTATCTTTGGTATTGACCAAATCTTTTTTTTGAGAGTAATAATCTGGATTATCTCTTAGTTGAGGAATTGGCATCCACCTTGCGGGCAGGCGTTAACTGGACAACGGTTTTCTG
>JAAUYL010107705.1_pt1 | contig 19844 bp, 5 predicted proteins | sample 7278011 | NCBI WGS metagenome assembly JAAUYL01 (sample SAMN14350225, study PRJNA611818) | marine sediment metagenome | isolation source: surface marine sediment (1.8m) | place: French Polynesia: Moorea | collected 2018-08
CCAATTCCCAATTCCCTAGTAACTTGAGAAAGACTATCACAGAATAAGTAGGAGTTGCTCAATATATTGAGGGAATAAATATTTTTCCCAATTCCCAATTCCCAATTCCCAATTCCCAATTCCCAATTCCCTAGTAACTTGAGAAAGACTATCACAGAATAAGTAGGAGTTGCTCAATATATTGAGGGAATAAATATTTTTCCCAATTCCCAATTCCCTAGTAACTTGAGAAAGACTATCACAGAATAAGTAGGAGTTGCTCAATACATTGAGGGAGTGAATATTTTTTCCCCATTCCCAATTCCCCTACTCCCTACTCCCTACTCCCTCTAACTATAATTACCAGTTGCTGGTTTAATAGGAATTTCAATTGTGAACTCCGTACCTTTTCCAACTTCAGAACTACAACTTAAATTACCCTCATGTTTTTCTACTACAATTGAATAGCTAATTGATAGTCCTAAACCTGTACCTACTCCCACTGGTTTAGTAGTAAAAAATGGGTCAAATATTTTAGACAATGCTTGAGAACTAATACCACTGCCATTGTCAGCAATTTTGATTTTTACTGTTTCCGAATCTGTTACTTCAGTAGAAATTGTAATAGTGGGTTGACGGTCAAATTCTTGTTGTTTATCCCGCAGAGTTTCTAAAGCATCAATTCCATTAGTAAGTAAATTCATAAACACTTGATTAATTTGGGAAACGTAACAGATAACCTGTGGTAAATTACCATATTTTCTGACTATTTCAATTTCATGTTTGTCTGACTTTTCTTTAATACGAGTATGTAAAATTAGTATGGTACTATCGATACCTTCATGGATATTTACAGGTTTCATGTCAGCTTCATCTAAGCGGGAGAAGTTGCGCAGAGAAATCACAATATCTCGGATACGTTCGGCTCCTACTTTGATAGAATTCAAAACTTTTTGTAAGTCTTGTATGAGAAATTCTAAGTCTATATCTTCAATTTCATCTTGAATTTCATCTACAGGTTCAGGATAATGTTCTTGATATAAATCAATCAAATTCAGTAAATCAGAAATATATTCATTGGCAGGGGAAAGATTACCATAAATAAAGCCGACAGGGTTATTAATTTCGTGGGCTACTCCAGCAACTAACTGCCCTAAACTTGACATTTTTTCACTTTGAATTAGTTGGGATTGAGTGCGTTGTAGTTGGCGCAATGTTTGCTCTAGTCGGAGATTTTTTTCATTTAATTCCTGGGTTCTTTCTTGTATTTTATGTTCTACTGAAGCGTACAACATTGCATTTTCTAAAGAAACTGCTGCTTGAGATGATAAAAGTCTTAATATCTCCAAACGCTCTGGAGTAAATGCACCTGTAGTTAGGTTATTTTCCAAGTACAAAACTCCGATAAGTTTGCCTCCATTAATAATAGGGGTACATAAAACAGATTTAAGTTTAATTCTGGCAACATAAGGGTCAGTTGTGAAACGATCTTCAGCAAAAGCATTACTTAAAACAACATCTTGGCGTGTTCGTTCCACATAATTAATTACTGTTAGTGGTAAATATTCAGATTCATTCATTTGAGTCTCTCGAACTACTACTTCTTCAGAATCTAATGTAGCTTCGGCTTTATTCATTAGTTTGCCTTCTTTTAGTAGCAAGAGTACGCCTTTTTCTGCACCAGCATTTTCCATAAGAATTTTCATCAATTTAGATAGTAATTTATCTAATACAATCTCACTAGAAATTGCTTGAGATGCTTTAATAACTGTTGCTAGATCTAAGGACTGACTATTATTGCCTGTGTCACTATAAATTGCTGTGCTTTGAGGATCGATCATATAGTTTTTAACTGTTAATATATTTTCTAATTCTGGATATTGATTTTCTAAATCTTTTAGCTTTTTATTTGCCCCCCAATTTTGATAACTATAGTAAGCGTCATGTAAATTAATTTTTGCATATTTAGGTTTATCTTGATTTAACCAACATTTTACTGCTAATTCATTACCTAATGCTTCATATTGAATAAATTCATTTTTGCTGGCAGATTCTATAGCTTGATTATATAAGTCTATTGCTGCTGAATTTTGTCCAGAAATAATTGCAATTTCTGCTGCTATTAATAAATACTTATGTTCAAAGTTTTCTGGACAATTATCTGCCCAAACTTTCATCTGCTGTTGATTTTTTTCTAGTTGCTGCCAATATTCTTTTTGCTTAACTTGAGAAACGTTTGGGTAAAGGGTAGTTAAAATTAGTGAATAGTAAAAATTAAATTCTGTAGTAGGTAGAGCACCTGTAATAAATCCGAGATATTTTTTAGCTGACAAAATGCTATCCAGTGCTACATCTAAGTTTCCATACAAATAGAAAAGATATGATTTGTAAATAAGATATATACACAAGGAGTGAAAGTTTTGATGTTGTTGACAACTATCCAAATATTCTGCTTCTTCATCTGTGTCAAAATCGAAATTAATTTGTTCTTTGATTCTAGGGTCACTATCCTGGTTTTCAGGTTTTGATGCCAAGTTTTCGAGAAGATTTTTAATTCCGATTAAAGTATCTGTAGAAAGTTGATTTTTAGTTTTTTGAGTAAATTGTAAATGGCGATCAATTTCTGTCAATATTGCTGGGATAGGTTGACCTTGAAATAATGAATTAATTGTTGTGTTATGTAGAAGATAACCTGCGTATTCTAAATCTCCTGATTCTAAAGCAGCTCCATATCCTTCATGGTTAATTACATTCGACTCTTTAATATGCTTAAACCAAAAACTTAGTGTATTAGCAAATCCACTACAAGCTTTACATTTTAGACCTGAGATTTCCCATTTATCAGTTAGTTTTAACGCCAATAGACCAAACTGATATGCAGAGTGATAATCTCCAAAATAACTATTGAGAATTATTCCATAGTTAGAATAACAAAGACATGATTCGGCAACCGAACCATATTCTAGGGAAATGTTGACACCTTTGAGTACCATTACTTTCCATAATTCTGGATTGGTTAAATAAGCGGATGTCATCAAATTTGTTAATAGGGTTAAAGCTACTTTATATTTTGATGTGTGCTTCTCTTTTTCATTAATTAGGTTGGCAATTTCTTGATTGCCTAAATTTTCTTTGACCTTGGCAAATTCCCGATTAATTGCTGTCTGTAAATCTGTTTCTGGAAGCTCTATTTCTAGTAATGCTAGAGATTTTTTGCCTGCTGCAATTGCTCGTTCATACTGACCGCGTAAAGTATATTGAACAACCAATAAATTATAAACTTCTATGTTCTCAATGATTGATTTAGAATGCTCTAATATTATGTTAATTAATGCTTCACTTTCTGAGAAATTACTGTTGAAATACTCTCCTACTGCTCCTTCTTTATATAAAGCAAAGGTTAAATCATATTCTTGATTCCAACAATCCCGATCTAATAGAGATATACCTGCTGTAATATATTCTTTAGCAGCTACATAAGCTGTAGTATCTTTAGCTTTTTTACCCGCTTCTAAATTGAGTTTTGCTAGTTCAATTTTTTCTAGTTCATCTGTAATTAAAGTTCTGCCTATATTAAGATGATCTACTAAATCAAAAACTCTTTCCCCGCGATATTCTAGAGGAGTATTTTCCAACAATAAACGCCCAATTCTTAGATGTACAGCCTGTTTTTCAGACTCATCTATCAAAGTATAAGCTGCTTGTTGTACTCGGTCATGCAAAAACTTATAATTCAGAATTAAAAATGGATATAAGTTCAATTCTACATTTTTAGCTTCTGTTTCTGAAGCAGGTAGAATTAATCCTTCTTGAATAGCAGGTAATAAATCTTGAAAAGTTGCATAAGACTCTTTTTCATAAATTAATGAAAGAGTATTCAAATCAAATTGATTACCTACACAAGCAACTAAACTTAAAACTTTCTGAGTTAAGGTTGGTAATTTCTCTAATTTTCCAATCATTAACTCCACTACATTATCAGTAATATCAAGTGCTGTAATTTTTTCCATATCCCACTCCCACCGAATCATTTCAGAATCAAATTTCAGCAAACTTTCCTGATAGAGAGTTTTCATAAATTCATTCACAAAAAAGGGATTTCCACCTGTTTTTGTTTCTACTAATTCTGCTAATTCTTTGACAGAGATTTTGTCATTGTGTAATGTTTCGGCAATTAATTGAGTAATATGTTCAAACTTTAAAGGAGTTAAGTCGATTTGATTTATCTGACAATGATTAATATTCCCAGATTGAGAACGAATCGTATTTAAAGTCATCAATAAATGATGACTTGAATTAACTTCATTCTCCCGATAAGATCCAATTATCAATAGATGCTGTGTTTCTTCATCTACCATCATTAATTTAATTAACTTAAGTGTAGCAGAGTCTGCCCACTGTAAATCATCAAGAAAAATAACTAGAGGATGCTCTGGTTTACAAAATAAACCAATAAAGTTTTGAAAGATGATATTAAAGCGATTTTGAGCTTCATTTGCCCCTAATTCTTGGATTCTTTGTTGAGGTCCAACAATTAATTCTAATTCAGGAATTACATCAATAATAATTTGTCCGTTAGTACCAAAAGCTGCTAAAAGTTTATTTCTCCATTCATGTAATTTAGCTTCAGTTTCACTTAAAATAATTCTGACTAATTCAGAAAAGGCACTAACAATTGCTGAGTAAGGAATACTACGTTGAAATTGGTCAAATTTTCCCCAAATAAAATACCCACCTTGACGAATAATTGGTTGAGCAATTGTTTGTACCAAAACTGATTTACCTATACCAGAATAACCAGTTACTAACATCATTTCTTTTCTACCGTCACGCACCCGCTCAAAAGCTGCCATTAACGCTTCAATTTCCGATTGTCTGCCATATAGTTTTGGTGGGATTTGAAACTTATCAGAAATATCTTGACTACCAAGAGGAAACTCCACTATTGTTTCTGTCATTTGTAACTGATTTAAACATTCATCTAAATCAGCAATTAAACCCCAAGCGCTTTGATATCTTTCCCCAGCAGTTTTAGCTAATAATTTCAGGATAATATTTGATATAATCTGTGGAATTTCTGGATTAATTTCATGGGGAGGTTTTGGTTGTTTAGCAATGTGAGCATGAACTAACTCCATAGCATCAGTATTATTAAAAGGTAGTTGCTGAGTTAATAATTCATAAAAAGTAACACCCAGAGAATAAAAATCTGTACGATAATCAATAGGAGAATTCATCCTGCCAGTTTGTTCAGGAGATATATATGCTAAAGTACCTTCTAAAAGTTTAGAATTTTCTAGTTGATGGCGATCGCGAGTTAAGACAGAAGCGATACTAAAATCTATAATTTTTAATTCCCCTGTTGTCTGATTAAAAATTATATTAGATGGATTAATATCTTTATGAATAATATTAGCACTGTGAATTTCACCTAAACTTTCAGCTACTTTTATGGCTAACCTTAAAAAACCCAAAATAGTAAATTTTTCTGAAGCAATTAATGTTTTGAGAGATGCACCACCAAAATCTTCTAAAATCATTACTAGAGTATTCTGATATTTTTCTAATCCATAAACTTTAGTTACTCCAGAAAGATTTAAAGACCTGAGAATTTCATATTCTTTTCTATACTGATTATTTTCAGATTCCGCAGAATAATTTCCTTTACTAAATTTAAGTAAAACAGGCTGATTATCTGGCTCTTGCTTGGCTCTATAAACTATGGAATTAGTACCCTCATAAATTTTAGCAATAATTTGGTAACCTGAAATATTAATCATTGTTAAATTTTCCTGCAAAACTACTAAATTAGTTATTAATTCTTAAATATTGTCCGTAAGCAGAAAGCAAGGGGAGTGTGGGGAGTGTGGGAAGTGTGGGGAATGTGGGGAGTGTGGGGAGTGTGGGGAGTGTGGGGAGTACAGGGTCTGGAATATACGCAAGCTGCATTAATAAAAACAGGCTTTCCCCCCATACCTTCACCCCTGACACCTCCCAGACCTCCACCGACGCACACCTCCTAAACTCATCCCCCGGTGCGTTTTACTAGAATGAAATAGCCACCCCTTCGATAGGGGATAAAAATAATAAACTTCAGTATTTCAAGTCTCCCTATTCTATAGAGATACTGATAACTGATAACTGATAACTGATAACTGATATATGTCTTCTCCTAAAATTACTTTCTACCATGATATCCGTAACTTGGGAATTAACCAAAATCATTGGTATGCTGTTGCTCGTAGTATAGAGCTTAAATCTCAACCTTTAAGCATTACCCTTTGGCATCAACCAATAGTTCTTTACCGGGGTTGTAATGGTAAAATCTATGGTCTAGAAGATATTTGCCCTCATCGTTTTGTTAAACTTAGTTCTGGTCGCGCGATCGCCGATGAATTAGAATGTACATATCATGGATGGCGTTTTGAGTCAAGTGGTAAATGTTCTCATGTACCCTATTTAGCCAGTAATCAAAAATTACCTACTTGTCAAATTCAGACCTTTCCAGTCCAAGAACTAAACGGTTTTATCTGGGTATTTCCTGGAGATAAATCATTGGCAAATTTAGTTTCTCCGCAATTAATTCCTGAGTGGGAACATCTCAATTATATTGCCACAATCTCAGTCATAAAATGTCGCGCTCATTATTCTTATTTAGTAGAAAATTTAATGGATATGCACCACGGACATTTACATCAAAATTGGCAAGCATGGGCAGCAGCAGAACTAATAGACTTATCGGAAAATGACCATCAAGTAGATGCTTATTATCAGGCTCAAAGCTATTATAAAATTGACAAAATTTGGTCAATATCTCAATTATTATTTCCGGCTTTGCGGCAACTCCATCCCGAACCATTAAATGTTAGTTATATCTATCCAAATTGGGTTTCTAACCTGGGGAAAGATTTTAAAATTTACTGTCTTTTATTACCTATTAATGAAAGAGAAACCCAAGCTTATCTAATTCACTTTACATCACTTCATGCCTTTTGGCGTTTACATAAACTACCAGAATGGTTTAGACGATTTGTGAAAAAAAGTTTATTTGGTTCAGCTCAAAAACTACTCGATGGTTTAGTACAGCAAGATGTAGAAATGATAGAGGAAGAACAACAAGCTTATCTAAAAAATCCTCAGCGACGTAATTATGAGTTAAACAGCGCTCTAGTCAGTACACAAAGGTTAATTAGAAAACAAGCCATCAAATGAATCATAAATATATGCTGAAAATAATAGAGTATCTGTTTAACAACCGATAAGATACTCATAAGGTATAAAACTTATCATACATAAGTTGTCACCATATTAGAGTTAGGTCAAAAGTCCCTGAATTATAGAACTTTTCAGTTAAGTAGACCAGAAAATCCTTATTGGGTTTGGGAGTCGGGAATAGTAAAGATGCCTAGGGTTTCTTTGCTTACCCTAGTTTATCTAGAGCGAAAACTACTATAAATCAGGTCAATCAAGAAAAATTGTCTCTGTTTGAATCTTCCGAATTCAAATAGAGAGTATAACATCTAACTTTTGACTAAAAAATCAGGTCAATAGCCCTCCCTTGAATAGGCTATGAAAAAAAATAAATTTCAGTATTTTAAGCCTCCCAATACAGCAGGAGAAACTGATAACTGAAATAACTTTTGACTCTTAAGTTCATCAAACAGTTACTCTCGAGGAGAGAAATGCGGTTTGCTTGACCGTTGATGCCTGTGGATGAGTAACCGCCGACGGCCTCAGTATAAGCAGGTAGGGACGTTGCACAGGCAAAAATGCGTTTCATGTCGCGCAGCGTTTCGCTACGCGACATGAAAAACGCGCGTTGTGCGCCAGTTAAACGTCCGTACACATTAAAATGTCACTATATGACCTTTTATGTCGGTTTGATGAAGCAGCAGCAACTACATAGCTAATAAAAATTAGCATGATCGAAGTCAATATCTCTCACATTATGGATGGAGCTAGTTCAACATGGGTAATACCATTGGCATAATGTTTGGGTTTTTAGGTGGAACAATTTTCGCCAGTGAAGGGGGATACAAAGTCTTACAACACCCTAACCCAAACCGAGAATATCAAAGACTTTCAGAAGCAAAATGGTTTTTGGCCTTGAGGTGGTGCGAACAATTTCCAGCTCCTGCTGGTATCCTTAACTTCCAAGGTCAATTTTCTTTTTATAATCAAGCAGCATTAAGAATTGGAGAACACAATTTTTTACCTCTAGAGCATAGGCAAGAAATTTTTAATCAATGTTTATCCTTACCAGCAGGTACAACAAAAACTTACTCAATTTTTGCCCCTGATGGTAGTTATTTTAGCTCTTTTGAGGTGATGGGAATTGATATCGATCCGAGATATGGTAGGATTGCTATTGTCAATTCAGTCTAATTTTTTGATTGAAAAAATTGGTAGTCCTAAAATAGTAAGGATAAAGGATATTAGAAGTATTTATTAACTAGGCTTGTTTCCCATTACTTATCATTACTTCTTTACCGACAAATTGGGGGAGGCGTATACCCTTTCAAGGGGATGAAAAAAATATTCGCCATAAGTATTTCACTCCCGATGCTTTAGGCAGAGGAGAGGTAGTATTTCGCTCCGCGACATGAAAAGCGCAGCTCCTCCATAGGAGGCTAACTGATAACTGATAACTGATAACTGATAACTGAAATAACCACTACCAAAAAATTAAGCATTGGGTAGGTGAGCTGGAAGAACGCTTATGGCAGCAATAGCAATGTAGATTAGGGCAAAACGGGTTTCAAATATTGCGACAAAATAAAATTTTGTTGTACGATACCAATCTAATCTAAGGGCGATCGCCGCTAACTTAATTAAGGCCACACTATAAGATAAAGCTGTTATTAAGTTTAAGCAGTTGCACCAGTAAATACCAAGTATAATCAGGGTTGCAGTGCTATGATAAATAATTCCGGGTATAGGAGAACTGGTCTTTTGTTTCCGTAACTTGAGTGTAAATATAGCACTACTAAAAAATAAGGTATTAAGTATCCACATTGCTATGGCAGTTAGAGAAATATGGCCTGTGGTAGCTGTGTATGCTAGGGGTGCACAGAGACAGATAGCTAAAAATCCAATCATTTCGTTTAATATAGATTTTTGTTTGCGTTTAAAAACAGCAATACTATCTGCAATTAAAGCTGCTATTGCTATTCCATAGATCCATAGTAAACATGGAGTCTGGAGGGAAAGCCACCCAGCGATCGCTATGGCAATACTTCCATACAAACCACCCCAGATTAAAAAGCGAGGTTTCCAACTGCTTCGTTGTTTGATTTGCACTACTAAGGGATGTTCTGCTTGTAAGGCAAAAAAAGCACAGATTAGAGCTAAAGTTGTTGAGTTTGTCCATTCTTGGGCTAAAGCTGCTCCTGTGAGAAAAGAACCACCTAATACCAGTAAAACCCCCTGTTCTGGAGAAAAGGTAGGTCTGCACCATGCATATAGGTTGGGGCGATTTTTCTTGCTATTAATTGTTGATAACTGAACCATGCTTAGACTCCATAATATATAGTTATGACTAACTTCTCTCACATTCAGGCAAATCTTTCTATAAATTCTTGAGAATTACTTTTAATAATCTCACAACTACCCCCTAAATTTTATGTATTCATTGATACAGAAATATATAATAGTTACTAAATCAGGCTATTTGGGAATAAAAATTTTTATTTTTTACCTGCTCAAAGAAAAATAATTGAATATGAGGATAAATTAAGATAAGTAAGATTACTTATATCATGTCCAGATAATTTAGTGATAAAAAAAGTTTTTGTTTGTAGTAGAGCTTTAGCCCTATAAATATCTATCTTAGGGGTAAAGCAATACTACGAGCTTTACTTATGAGTATTCAAACGGAGATGATATTATATCAAATCCGGTAGTATTGGTGTAGTTAGATAAATAGTGTGGGGAGATGGGGAGATGGGGAGATGGGGAGATGGGGAGAGCTAGAAATATTTGGTAATAGCGCTCGCGAAGTGAACATTTTTTTATACTGAATTAAGTGGATTTGATATTATAGGCTATTTTGGTTAATTCTGGACATTGCCAAAAGCGATCGCCCCTTTGATTTGAGAGAGGCGATCGCTTTAATAATCAATTTAAAAATCAGTTAGACTTTGAAAAAGAGGGCTAATCTCAACTAGATAGTAGCAAAATCACTAGCATTAATAGCTGTAGGAGCAATACCAAACAAAGTTACTAAATCTTGTGATGTTGCAGTCTCCTGGAGAATAGTATTACCACCACTAGCAACTACAGTTATGTCACTGAAAGTCAGACCATCTAACAAGAAGTTATCTGTACCATCTTGGTAATCGAAAATAGCGTCACTACCATCACCAGAGCGCAATATGAAACTGTCAGCACCGTTGCCACCAGTTAGAGCATCGTTACCACTACCACCATCAAGAGTGTCGTTACCGCCACCACCTTGTAAGTTATCATCACCAGCACCACCTATGAGTTCGTCTCTATCGCCATTACCTTGTAAGAGATCTATACCGTCACCACCTAGGAGAATGTCTTGACCTCCACCACCTCGGAGGACATCATTATCAGCCTCACCCATGAGAGTATCATTACCTGCATTACCCTCCAAGGTATCATTTTCAGTACCACCGAGCAATTCATCGGCTCCACCACGACCACTGAGACTGTCATTTCCATCCAAACCTTGGATTAGGTCATCTTGAGCATTACCCTCAATCGTATCATCGCCTCCAGTACCAACAATGCCATCTGGGAACTCAAAATTACTACTATCAAGATCGGCAGCTTGAGTATCTATTAAAGTTGCTAAATCTTGTGATGTTGCATTCTCCCGGATAATAGTATTAGTACCATCTTGAATTACAGTCACATCACTGAAAGTCAAACCATCCAACAAGAGGTCATCTGTACCAGGAGTAAAATCATTTATCTGGTCATTACCATTACCAGAACGTAATACGAAAGTATCAGCACCATTTCCACCAGTCAGTGTATCGTTACCTATACCACCGTCAAGAGTGTCGTTATTGTCACCACCTTGTAAGTCATCAACACCAGTACCACCTAGGAGATTGTCTCTACCGTCGCCACCATCAAGGGTATCATTACCAGTACCACCATCAAGGGTATCATCACCTTCATTACCATTCAGTTGATCGCTACCAGTACCACCATTAACGATATCATCACCTTCATTACCATTAACGATATCATTACCAGTACCACCATTAAGGGTATCATTACCTCCCCCACCGGTGATAGTATCTGCTCCTCCCAGACCATCAATGCTATTATTCTGACCATCACCGTTAATAGTCTCACCATTTCCAGTACCAAAAATGGTATTTGGGGTAGGGTCAGTAGGGTCAGTAGGATCAGTAGGGTCAGTAGGATCGGTAGGGTCGGTAGGGTCGGGGTTCCCAAACTCGAAGGCACCAATATCAGCAACACCATTAACAACGCGCTGGAAACCAGTACCTCTTTGGTCAGTAGTCAGACCAAGAGGGTTGCTGCCAGCATTAATAGCAGCACTGCCAACTTGTAAAGCATGGGTTTGAGTGAGTCCTCCGTTATCAGCAAGAGGATCTAGACCAGGGTTAGTGACTCCGGTTTGGTCGCCTGTAGCGTTGAAACGAGCATTAGCGTTTCCTGTACCAATTAAGTTGTTGCCTCCACTTTGGATGGAGTTGCTGGCGCCAGTTAATTCGTCAACATCATTATTAACCTGAGTCCCACCAGCAGGCTGATAAAAGTTACCAGCAATAATAGTAGAGGTAACAGTTGTATCAACAGTACCGAAACTCGCCAAACCACCGCCAGTGCCATTATTGTCTAGCGTCCGAGTCTGTGAGGTATTATTAGTAATGGTGCTATTAGAAATTGTCGCAGTGACGTCATCTTTGACGTAAACACCACCTCCTTGACCGCCTGCAGTGTTACCACTGATGGTACTTTGAGTAATAGTTGTAGTACCAAATACAGCGACACCACCACCGTCACCTTCTACTGATAATGTATCAATTGCTATGTTGTTATTGATAGTAGAATTAGTAATGTTTGTATTACCAAAGGCAAAGATACCACCACCGTCATAGTTAGATTGGTTATTGCTAATAGTGGTATTGACAACATTCGCGCTACCTAGATCGTTAACATACAAACCACCAGCATTATCTGCTGCTATGTTGCCTGTAACTGTACTATTACTGAGGGTGAGTGCTTCATTTGTTAATATACCACCACCATCATTCTGATTACCGTTATTACTATTACTCCCAATAACACGAGCATATCCACCTGTAATTGTTACTCCATCAATGGTAACTTGAGCTTGGTTCTGGTCGTTGCCATCATCAACATTAAATACACGAAATTCACCCGTCGTCTGTCCTCCTGCATCTATAGTGACTGGGTTGTTTTCATCACCATCAATGATGAGGTCTTTATTTATTAATAGTTCACTAGCGAGGGCGATAGTGCCACCACCTAGACTGGGGTCAAATTGAATCGTATCACCTGCGGAGGCGTCAATAATTGCTTGTCTTAGGGAACCTGCTCCACTATCATTGAGACTGGTGACTGTAATTGTAGCCATAATTTGTTTGACTTTTAAATTTAGTTTGCTGTTTAATTAAGCATTAGTAGTTGTTTCCCATCCGGAAAAATTTAGATTAATCTTGGTTGATTTCTTTTGCCTGAAATTCAAAGGGACGTTCCATGGAACGTCCCTACTAGGTTTTGCTTATGACACTAGCTGATTAATCTGAAAAGCGCTTTCATTAATTGATAATTGATAATGGATAATTGATAATTACAAGAAGGTTAAAACCGAGAGGATTGAAGATTGGGAAATATCATTTCTTCTCTTGGTAGATTGGATATGGCGCGCTTCGGAGCGGCTCTGCAAGAGCGGGAGACCTCGCCATCCCTCTACCGCTTTTTTCCCCTATCCAAGGGGAGGCTTTAAACCACAATTATTTAATTAACAATTAATAATTAATAATTCGGTAATGATTAATTATTCTTAGTCAAACACTTATGTTTGGAGCTTTAGTTATTCCTCTTTAGCACTCTTATATTAAATCCGGATAATTAATATACCTAAGTCATTGCGACTGGAACGGAGTGGAAGGAAGGAATCTCCGCGCGCTCCTGAGATTGCTTCCTGTCGTCGCAATGACGACTGTTCAACCGGATTTTATATTAAGTATATTTGGGGAACATGATATTAGATAATAGTAAAATCATCATTTACATCCAGAGCAATAACCCCACTAACATCTAATTCTGCTAGAATTTGGGAATCATCACCAACCGTATTATCCCCAGTAGCATCATAAATTAAATAAGTCTTACCTTCTACTTCATACGCAAATAAACCAGGGGTTCCGGAATTTAAAACATTTCCAGAAATCTCTGTAGTTTGTACGTTAGTGGCAATGTTATCTAAATTAGGAAGCACTGTACTAGAGAATGCTAAAGTATCCCCACCAACAACACCTAAATCATCAAAACCAGTAATGCGGTCGAACAAACCAGCACTAATAGCAGTACCGATAGAAGTTGCATCCGCAGCATTAAAGTTTGCTCCACCACCATCATTAGCAGTGGTGTAAACAAAGGTGTTGTCGCCATTAGTTTCAGAGAGGGTATCTACTCCGAGACCACCGACAAAAGTATCATTACCGTCACCACCATCGATGGAGTCGTTACCTTCACCACCCACTAAGCTGTCATTATCATCATTTCCTGCTAAGGTGTCATTACCTCCTAAACCTTCAAGAGTATCATCACCTAATTCTCCATCAAAATTATCATTAGACTCACCACCAACTAGGGAGTCAGCAGCATCTGTAACATCAAGAACATTTACTGTAACAGTTGCCGTACCTAAATTCAGTGTATCGGCACCATCAGTAACGGTGTATTCAAAGGTGTCAGTACCAATTCCAAAACTTCCGATGGAATTGAATGCAACCTGAGTACCCTGGTCATCCAAAAGACCTAAAATAATTTTATCATTATCCCTGAGAACATCAATTGATAAAGCGTTTGGTCCATCAACATCACTGTCATTTGCAAAGATGTCAATTATCAGTTCATTCCCTAAATTAGTAAATACTGGTCCATCATTAACGGCAACAGGTGGGTCATTGACAGGAGTGACATCAATACTAATAACTTGAGTCGCGGAATTATTTTCATCATTGCCATCATCAACTATATAGCTGAAAGTTCCAGCATTTCCGTTAGCATTCTCAACAGGAATAAATGTTAATGATGTTAGTTGCTCTGTTGTTAACTGTTGGCCAATAGTTAGGGCAGTATTAGTAGTATTGTCTAATACTACTTGCCCTATTTCTGCATCAGGAATACTGTCAACTGTAATAGTAAAGGTATCCCCATCAGGGTCAGTGGGTGCTGGAATATCTAAGGTTGCAGTAGTATCTTCCTCTAAGGTGACAGTTTTATCAGCTTCTAGTTGAGGGGAACGATTCGCTTCAACAATATTGATATTTAACAATTGAGTGGTAGTTCCTCCCTCTTGGTCTGTCACTAAGAAGTTAAAGCTATCTGTACCAAGACTGCCAGTAGTAGTTGCATAACTAATTTCCCCATTATCAAGATTTTCCTGAGTGAATGTGCTGCCTACTGCTAAAGTTTCCCCTCCCTGTTGCAGTTCGCCTGAAGTCGGCAGTTCAGTCAGAGTATATTGTAGGGAAGCAGGGGTAGCAGTTTCCACATCGGGGTCAATAAATTGGAGATTTTCTGTAGCTATAACTTCCGTTTCACCAAGAGTAACATTTAGGTCTGTAGTTGTACCAACAGGAGGATCGTTCACTCGAATATTAAAGGTGTCTGTAACTTGACCGCCATTAACATCGATAACTTGGAAACTAAATGAGTCATCGTTTGTATTATTAGCTGTGTGTTGATAGATAACTAACCCACTATTAATATCTTCCTGGGTGAAAGTATTTGTGGGGTTGTCCGACTGTTGTAATATTCCCGATGTTAGTTCGGTGGTTACTGTGTAGGTAAAGGTATTTGTACCGTTATCCCCATCGGTTGTCTGCAATAAATTCTGATTTATAGTTGCTGTTTCCCCTAGGTTGATGACCAGTTCGTTATTATTAGTAACTTCGGGAATGTCATTTACTAAGATATTAGCAGAACCAAGATTTTCACTAAAAGCATTTGTTCCACCTATAGTTGAGACTTCTGTTAACTGGGTTGTATTACTACTCCCATCGGTGGTATCCCACGCACGGAATTGGATGGTGGAATTGCCGAAGTAATCAGTATTAGGAACGAAACGTAGGCGATCGTTGTCTGTAGCTGTTAATAAAGTGGTACTACTATTACTAATGTCTACCCAGTTTGTACCATTATCAACGGAATATTGCCAGAGACCATTACTATTATCAATTTGAGTAATAGCGACTCCGCTACTAGCTCCTCCATCAGCATCGGTGACTGCTCCAGCAATAATATCCGCGATGGGAGTACCAACATTATTAATCTCATTTTCATTGATAGTAGTTAGGGCGATATCTCCTGAGTCTGTTAGCACTGGTGCATCATTTAATGCTTCTACTTCCACAGATATAGTACCTGTTTGAGTAGCAGTATTATTATTTGCTGTTTCAGTTGCTGTCGCTGTAACTGTTAAATCAAAACTAAATATTGTTCCTGTCTCTCGGTCTCCAGGAGGTGAGATAGTTAAGTTGGCTAATTCCTCTGGAGTCAGGATCCAACTGCCATTACCTTGATCTATTCCTGCTGAGAGAGTTGCTCCATCTGGTACTCCTGAAATAGTAATAGATAGAGTTTCGGAACCGCTAGAATCGACTAAACTAGCAGTGATACCGAGAGGTAGGTCGTCTTGGTCTGTACCTGATACAGTGGGTGTGGATACTGCTAAATTTGGAGGGTCGGCAACGGGAGTAACATTAATAGTCACATTTGCTGTATCTGTTAATCCCGTGCTGTCAGCAACAGTATAAGTGAAACTTTCTGAACCACTGAAATTATCATTAGGGGTATAAATGAAACTTTCTGCTGTTTCTTCTAAACTACCATTTTGGATATTATCAGCAGCAAATTCAGTAATTGTAATTTCCTCGCTATCAAGTTCTGTGTCATTTGCCAACAACTCAGACTTATTAATAGTTATAGCTGTATCTTCGTTGGTTTCAAATTCATCATCCTCAGCAATAGGAGAACTATTCAGAGGACTCACCTCTACAGCAATAACTCCTGAGTCAGAAGCTATATCACTATTAGCTGTTTCTGTTGCCGTTGCTGTAACTGTTAATTCAAAATTTAATACCTCTGTTTGTTCCGCTTGAGAAGGCGTAAGGGTTAAATTTTCCAGTTCCTCTGAAGTTAATACCCAAGTGCCATTACCTTGATCTGTTCCTGCTGAGAGTGTTGCTCCATCTGGTACGCCGGAAATAGTAATAGATAGAGTTTCAGAACCGCTTGTATCTACTAAACTAGCAGTAATATCTAGAGATATTTCTTCATCTTGGTTACCTGAAACAGAAGATGTGGATATCTCCAGGTTAGGAATATCAGCAACGGGAGTAACATTAATAGTCACATTTGCTGTATTGGTTAACCCTTTGCTATCGGCAACAGTATAAGTGAAACTTTCTGAACCACTAAAGCTTTCATCTGGGGTATAAATAAAACTGTCTTCGGTTTCTTCTAACGTACCATTTTGGATATTATCAGCAGCAAATTCAGTAATTGTAATTTCCTCACCATCAGGGTCTGTATCATTTGCCAATAACTCAGATTTATCAATAGTTATAGCTGTATCTTCATTGGTTTCAAATTCATCATCATTTGATTCTGGGGCAGTGTTACCAGGTTCAATATCAATATTTAATAACCCACTGGTAGTACCCCCATCTTGGTCAGTAACAACATAACTAAATGTATCTGTACCAACTTCTTCTCCTTGGTAAGTGAGACTACCTTGGTTGATATCTTGTTGAGTAAAAGTATCTGTTAGTTCTAAAGTAGCGTTGTCTAGTTTAATTTCTCCACTGGTAGGCAGTTCGGTAAGTTCATAAATTAGAGTTTCTGCATCAGCTTCAGTATCAGGATCTTCTGCTAGTAGATTTGCATTAGTAATTTCTCCCTGTACTTGTTCATCAACACTCAAATTATTGCTAGTAACCGTTGGTGGTACGTTAACTCGAATTTCAAATGTGTCTGTAGTTTCTCCCCCTACCTGATCTGAGACACTGAAACTAAAAGAATCATTTTCGGTATCATTAGTATCGTGTTCGTAAGTAAGTAACCCTTGTTCAATATCTCCCTGAGTAAAACTGGTGAAACTTCCTCCATCAATTAGCAACTTACCACGAGTTGGCAATTCTGTAACTGTATAGATTAAAGTAGTGTTACTGTCATCAGTTGTTTCTAGAAGAGTATTATCTATTATTCCTGTCTCTTCTGTATTTACTACCAATTCGTTATTTGTTGCCACCAATGGTAAATCATTGATACTTACATCAATTAAAGCAGTATCAGTTTGAGCACCCCCCTCTCCTGTATTACCTTGGTCATTTACCGAGATACTGATAGAATCACTACCTGAATTATTACCAGTATAAGTGAGGGTGCTAATAGCTTGATTAATATTATCTAAATTCCCTGTAAATACTATTTCAGCATCTGCTTGACCATCACCAGTTGTAAAGGTGAGACCAGAAGTAGAGTTAAGGGTGAGGTTACTGTCAATAGTTTCGGAATTTGTAGTTTCTAGACTAACTTCTAGGTCTCCATCACCTGCGTCAGGATCTGTTACCTGAATACCAACAATATCTAATTGTTCCCCTTCATTAACCAGTTGTTGCTCGTCAGGAACTGTAATTTCTGGCGGGTCGTTAACATTGATCAAGCTGATCGTAAACGACTTGGTGAAATTTTCTCCAGCGTTGTCAAAAGTTCTGACTTGGATATCAAAGCTTTCTTGTTCCTCAAAGTCTAGGTCTGCTCCCTCTCCTACAACTAGCTGATCGTTCTGTTCCTCGTCAAGAGCAAACCGCCCCTCAGCATTATCAATTAATCTATATTCATGGAAATCGTCCACATCTGGGTCTTCTGTGGTAAATGTACCAACAACTGTACCTGCTTCACTATTTTCTTCCACACTGTCGTTATCTAACAGAATGTCAGTGGGAGGTTCATTCAGAGAAGGTGGTGTCACTTCACCTGGGTCGGGGGTTATTGGTGGCGCTGTGGTTGCGGGTGGGTCAGTTACTGGTGGGTCAGTTACTGGTGGGTCAGTTACTGGTGGGTCAGTTACTGGTGGGTCAGTTACTGGTGGATCAGTTACTGGTGGGTCGGTTACTGGTGGGTCAGTTACTGGTGGGTCAGTTACTGGTGGGTCAGTTACTGGTGGGTCGGTTGCTGGTGGGTCAGTTACTGGTGGGTCAGTTACTGGTGGGTCAGTTACTGGTGGGTCAGTTACTGGTGGTTCTGTGTTAACTGGTTCTGGGAAGAAGTTATTAGAGTTGAGAGTGGTACTATCAACTCCGATTAAAATAGCTAAAGTCTCACCGTTGGCATTCCGAATAACAGTATCACTACCCTCGTCAGATATTTCTAAGTCTTCAAATGTCAGACCACCTTCCAAACTAATCAAGTCTTCAGCAGTATTAAAGTCAGTAACAGTATATAAATTATCAGATTCCTCAAAATCTACAATTACAAAACTATCTTCACCCTCACCCCCAGTCAGAGTATCATCCCCTCGACCACCTATCAATAGATCGTCACCCTGACCTCCATCTAGAGAATCATTTCCCTTACCACCAGAAAGGAAATCATTTGCTTCCCCACCATCAAGAGTGTCATTTTCTCGTTCGCCATTAAGAGTGTCGCTACCTTCACCTCCTAATAACAAGTCATCATCTTTACCTCCAGATAAAGAGTCATCTCCTGTACCACCATCAAGAGTATCATTACCTTGGTTTCCTGCTAGAGAATCATTATCTTCATCTCCTGAAATACTATCAGCATCTTCTCCACCACTGATGAGGTCTAAACCTAAACCACCAGAAATAATATCGACCCCACTCTGACCCAAAAGCGTGTCATTTCCGGCATCACCAGCTACAGTATCATCACCTCTATCTCCAGAAACAAAATCGTTATCTTCTCCTCCTGCTACGTCATCGTTTTCTCTTCCACCGTAAATAATGTCTCTACCTTCTCCCCCTCGGACTGTATCTGAGTCGCGATCGCCAAATAGTGAATCATTCCCAGCATCACCTAAAACTGAGTCAGCATCTCTACCACCTCTGAGACTGTCATCTCCTGCACCACCACTAATAGTATCATTACCACGGTTGCCGTTAATTTGGTCGTTGCCGTCTTGGCCAAGCAGAGAGTCACTGTCTTCTTGGCCAAATACAGTATCATTTCCACCAAGTGCGGAAAAAGTGTCGCTGAAGGCGCTGCCAAATACTAGATCGTCTCCCTCAGTACCTACTGCTTCTCCCCCAGGAAGCAAAATGCCTCCTCCTGGTGCTGTGGGTGTAGGAGTTGATGTTACCACAGGAGCTGCTGTCGTAGGTGGTGGTGTTGTGAGTGGCGGTGCCGTTGTAGGTGGTGGTGTTGTGACTGGTGGTGCCGTTGTAGGTGGTGGTGTTGTAACTGGTGGTTCAGTTGGATCTACTATATCTATTAGTACAAAGTCGTCATTATCATCAAAGAAACCGAACATACCACCTATTTCAATTATTGGCCTACCATCAGCAGTTGTAGGTGGTGGTGTAACTGGTGGTGCTGTTGTAGCTGGTGGCGCTGTTGTAGCTGGTGGCGCTGTTGTA
>JAAUYL010015248.1_pt1 | contig 19834 bp, 28 predicted proteins | sample 7278011 | NCBI WGS metagenome assembly JAAUYL01 (sample SAMN14350225, study PRJNA611818) | marine sediment metagenome | isolation source: surface marine sediment (1.8m) | place: French Polynesia: Moorea | collected 2018-08
CCCGATTTCTCGGCCTGATTTTCTTTCCAGCCCTGCACGAGGGTCTTATCTTGGGTTGACTGTCCTTTTTGTTTCGGATTTCTAGCTCCGACCACTAGTTTTCACGAAAAATCGCCGGAGTTTTCGATCGCACTTTTGCTTCGGCCGCCATTAAACTGAGACCCCGAGTTTTGCTGATATTTTAGAATTAAAACTTTACTTTATTTTGGAATTTTGTCACATTTGTTTTGTTTTGTTTTTGTTTTTAATGGGACACTCAATTAAGACCGACTATTAGCTACCGGATTTGTGTTAACTGTTAAGAAACACAAATGATTCCTGTCCTGTCAATTACCATTTCTAACATTCAATATTTAGGGAAATAGAGTTTATCGATATAAAAATATTACAAACTTAGAAAGTTTGTTTTAGTCCAATTTATTCTTGTATTTTTTGATGTTCAGTGGCTTATTTTAGATCTTAATAGCCAATCCCAAAAAGTCAACAAAACAAATTGCAAAAGTCGACAAAAGCGTCACCTCACAAAAAAGAATTTAGAAGCCTTCTCACCGAAATCTAATCAAAGTTTAATTGTTGAAACTGGTTATTTCAAATATATTAGCCAGCATGGTCGAACAGCAGCCCTACAATACCGTCCCCATAGACTTGGAGAATCAGTTCCTAGTGCGTCTCCCCGAGGAGCCCGCTGCGGCCCTGAAAGAAGCCATTCGAAGTGGTGCGTCAAATTTGAAGGAGAGGCTCTACATAAAGCTTGAGCCCGACAAGCCGAACAATCCTCACTTGCGGCGGGGCCAGGTAAAGTTTGACGGCTGGTCAATGAGTGCTAAGCTGGTGGACTTGCCCACCATTATAGAATCTCACAAGACAATCGACCGGAAGACCTTGTACAAAACAGCCGATATTTGCCAAATGTTAATCTGCAAGGAGGGCGATCCCTCGGACGACGATACCCTGGACGAGGACGAGAGAAAGAAGGACCCCAACAAAGTCGAACGGAAGTTCATCCATCCCCACGGACTTTGTCCTCCCATGAAAAATTGCCGAAAGCGTAGGTTTAGAAAGACGCTCAAGAAGAAGCACGTTCTCGAAGAGCCAGAGATTGAGAAAGAGGTTAAGCGACTGTTTCGAGCCGACAACGAGGCCGTCGATGTCAAATGGCAATTATTGACAGAAGAGGAGCTGAATGCCGGAAAAGGAGTCAGTGCCGAGGGCAAGATGGACACCAACGTCGGGGAGCAGGATCTTTTTGGCGCTTTGTCCGACAGTGACGAGGAGACAGATGGCCACAACACATCGGGCTACAAAATGGAGCCGGCCTCGGAGGGCGACAGCACTATGTATGGTGACCTCGACAGTAGCAAAAACCTACCGGGATCAACTTCCGCAACAGCAGTGGCCGCCACAACAGGCAGTAGTTCGGCAACAGCACCGTCCGCTGCAACCGGTCCCACCGAGTTCACGAAGGACATGTTCAAGCCCCCGCCGGCAGCCGCCGCCTCCTCAGATCAACCTATGTCCGCTGAAATGAAGAAGGAAGAGCCTCCAGAGCCAAAAGGAAACGATGCTGTCGCCGTTAAGATGGCCAAAGTCAATTCTGAAATTGCCGAGTTGAAGAAGCGGAAACAGGAGATCCAGAACAACATCGCCAGTTGTCCCAATCCCGCCTTGCAGCAGAGGTTCAAGGAGACTCTGCAAAAAGTCGAGGACGAGCTGCGTCACCGAGAAATGGAGGCCGATGCATTTTCCATGTTTTCGTAGCGTTGCTCAAATATTTTTCCCCTTTTGAAACATGAAAATAAATTATGGCACAGAACATTAAAAAAATGTTGGAGAAGCCGGTTTCTGAATTAAATAGTACGAATATATGCTACGAGCACTCGTGAAATCGTCAAATCGAATCTGGTGAGAGCGAGAGCAACCTGCCACTTGCTAGATAGAGGCAGCAGAAGAACCGCTGCTGCGCTCTCTCGCTGCCTGCAACTGCACTCTGCAAAGTAAGTAACTGAGAAAAACAAAAAGTAGACGTGTCCGTTTTTATTTTTAATCGACTCGATCGGCGTGCCTGCGGTGCCCGAGCCTCTGTTCTGTCAAAAGTTGAACTAATCCAAGATGATCTGAGGACTTGGATTTGGGTTTGTGATAGTTAAAGTCAGGGCCAGGTGTCGACAGAGGCAGCAAAATGCGAGTCGTGCAACTGAAGCGAGGTCGAATTCTCAAATTCGCCTCGATCGCATTGGTCCTTCTGGGCCTTTTCGCTTTCATCGCGCACAAAAATGGACATCTCGAAGGCTTACGGTTGAGGAGTGAACCTGTCAGGAAGCCTCAGCGACACAGTGATCCCCGCGGCCACAACGTCGTCGGTGACGATCAAGTTCGTGTCGGAGGAGATGATGCTAGTGGTAGTGGCCATGTTTTCGGCCAGTCATACCCTGACGAGTTGCCCAAGTTCTTGGGCCGGGGCACACCGGGCAACTTCGAGCCTCCCACCAGTGTGAAAGTGACGTCATTGACAGATCCCGGCCAAAACGGCAAAGGCCACCACCTGCGGGTGGAGCAGAAGGTTGAAGAGGAACGGCTCAAGGGAGTCTACGGTTTCAATCAGCTCGTGTCAGATGAAATTACGCTCAACCGGACAGTCCCCGACCTCCGCGAGGAGGAGTGTCAGTTCTGGGACTACCCGACGGCCTTACCAAAGGCCAGTGTGATACTGGTGTTCCACAACGAGGGCTGGAGCACCCTCTTGCGGACCGTCAACTCGATCATTAATCGGTCGCCCCCGCAATTCCTAGAGGAAGTCTTGGTAAGAAAGCAAAAAAACGAGGCAAACATTTTCTAAAAATTCGATTATGATGAAGGATTTATTGCCGTAGAGCTTTTATCATGAAACTTGTGAGCGAAGTGAGAACACTTGTTAAAACATCTATTAAACGATCTTTTGAATTGCATCAAACCTAATGTATCTAGCTAGGTAAATGTTTTGATACCGTGCATGCTGGCCGAAAAGAGAATTTTAATTGTGTTTGCACAATCTCATACTCACAGCTCGTCGATGACAAATCAGAGTTGGAACACCTGCACGAGAAGCTCGACGAGGAAGTGCAGAAGCCCTATTATCGAGGACGCGTTCGAATCATCCGGAACTCGGAGAGAGAGGGGTTGATCCGGAGTCGGAACAATGGCGCGGTCGCCGCTCGCGGCGAGGTTGTCGTCTTCTTGGACGCCCATTGCGAGGTCGGCTATAACTGGCTCCCTCCTTTGCTCGCGCCAATTCATGCCGATCGGTAAGAGTAAAAAAAGTGCTGAATTTGAGATCAAGGTCACCTTTTTCATTAAAGGAAAAGCCTCACCGTGCCCGTGATCGACGGCATCCAATGGGATGACTTTTCAATCAATCCAGTGTATGCCAGGAACAGCCACTCCAGAGGACTCTTCGAATGGGGGATGCTCTACAAGGAGGGCAATGTCCCGCCAAAAGAAGAGAGGCGACGAAGCCAACATTCTGAGCCTTATTACTCGCCGACCCATGCTGGAGGTCTCTTTGCCATCAATCGCGAGTGGTTCAAAGAGCTCGGGTGGTACGATCCAGGTAAACATTTATGGCAATCATACTTGATTAATGACTTATTGAATTGCTGATCTTAGGCCTTTGGGTTTGGGGAGGCGAAAACTTCGAGCTGTCGTTCAAAGTCTGGATGTGCGGTGGCAACTCGGTCTGGGTCCCATGCTCAAGAGTGTCACACGTTTACCGAGGCCATTCCTGCTCATCTTGCCATTCTGGCAGTCTGGCTCACAAGTTCGGGGGTCAGCCTACAACCCTTCGCAATTACAAGTGTGTTCCCTAAAAAATATTATTATTGTCTTGTGCTATTTCACGAGGTTTTTTTTTCTTTTAAGACGAGTGATCGAGACCTGGTTCGACGACGAGTACAAGGAGTTCTTCTACACCAGGGAGCCGTTCGCTCGTTTTGTCGACCACGGAGACATTTCGGAGCAGCTGGCGCTCAAGGACAGGATGAATTGCAAGTCCTTCGACTGGTTCATGAAGGAGGTGGCTTACGACGTCTTTGACAAGTATCCCAAGTTGCCGGCCAACAAGTATTGGGGAGAGTTAAAGAACGAGGCAGCCGGGATCTGCTTGGACACACACGGACGACATCCTCCCGAAAAGGTTTATCTTGTAAAGACATTGAGATCGACAGAAAAATCACGCTGACCCATTTCAGATCGGAGCCTCGACTTGTCATGGCTACGGCGGAAATCAGCTGTTCCGATTGAACACAGAGGGACAGTTGACATCTGGCGAGTGGTGTTCGGAGACGGACGGCCGCGGGAATGGCATTCAAGTCACGTGGTGCAACATGGGCACCGTCAACGGACCCTGGAAATACATCCCGGAGGAGAAGCAGGTGTACCACACCAAGTTGCAAAAGTGCCTGGCATTAGAGCCCGAGTCGGGCAAGCCCATCGTGAGGCCGTGCGACAAAAACAATGCCTATCACAAGTGGATCTGGAAAGAGCTGAGACCCTATTGGGCCAAGGGTTGAACTACTTGAGAGCAAGCATCATCATGCAAACCAACCAAGTACAAGGCTCAGTGAAGAACTTATGATTGTGTAAAAAAGAATTTCATCCAGAGTTTTTAAAACGAAAACTTTTAAAATTGTGAGTGATATGATAATCCCCCACCACCCCGTAGAGAGATGCGTAGATTGTTTTAGGGACAACAACGAAACTTCAAGATGATCAAATCAAAATTCAAAAAAATTATCAACTTTTAACCTTCATCACCACTGTAGTCTGTGATTTCCATACCTTAAGCAACCAACCCCCACATCACAACACACCCGGAGGAAGCAAACGAAACAGCCTCTCCTCTAACCTTAAAATTCAACCGATTTCACGTGAAAATATGGACGACCAAGTGTGTACAGAAATTAAATGTGTAAGTGACTAAGTGTATTTAGAATCGGGTGCCCAAAAGCTCTTTATAAGAATGTGTTAAAAAACAAATATTGATACAATACTACAAAAACTGTGATTTGTGTGAAAGTTTGCAGTGTTTTCCGATTCCTTGCTGCCAAAAACTCTGTACATTTCTGATTTGCTATGCTTTTCTTAATTCTTTATTTTCTTAACTTGGGGCCAAGTGATGGTCGAATCAGAATCAATTTGCTTTAATCAAAAGCCACGAAAATGCATATATATTTACTTAGTTCCATCTTGAGGATGTATTTAAGTGCTTTGCCCTGCTAAATATTATAATTGCAACTATAGAATATACAGTTTTTAACCGATTATTATGAAAATATTTTTCCTGGTATCCACAGGCCATATTAGCCTTTTTACCCTTTTTTCACTAACCTAACCTAACCCGATTATGATTAATTTTTGACAAAAAAATTTGGAGCAGACTAAAAATTCCACTTAAGACAGGATCCTCTAGGGCCTGTGGACCAGGAAAAGTATTTTCATGATAATCAGTTTTTAAAATCGGATGTCAATTGTGGGCGGAAACATGATTTATCCTCTAGTCTCTACTCTTAAGCCTTCACATTCATTCAAAGGATTCCTCAATGTGATATTCATGGGCAAATCATTCCGCCTTGTCAGATAACAGATAACACACACAGCATTTATTTCAAATTGCATTTCTTTTCAATATTCAGGATATGGATTCTGTACGTACAAGATACGAGTAGATGTACTTCAATACTTTCGCGAAATGGCGTTACTTTTTCAGAGCGGTAGAACCATTTCATGGAAGTGATTATTTTAGGTTTTAAAGCTCAATTTTGCGATTGCAATTGTGTGTTCATGGGTAAGCAGATAAATACATAGATGGGTATTTGCTAGTGACAATCTGGTTGGATTTTTGGTTTTCAGAGATAAAACTGGCGCTCACGGGGAAATAGGAAAACTTTTGACAAGAGACAGACTTTTGCTCTTTTCAAACGCTGAACTGGTCTTGCTCGATCGGTTTCTCAATCCAATGGCCGCAACCCGCGGTGACGAGCGCCGTCGTCACTTGGGCCTTTGTTTTCTGGTAATCTTTTGCAAACTGCTTCACAGCTGAGTAGCGGACCGGAGTCTGGAAGGTGTAGCCTCCCGTCGGCTTCAACTTTGCGTAGATGTCCAAGAACGTACCAAACACTGAAAAAGAAAACCACAATGAGTTCAATCGTGTAGCTTTCATTTACATTGAAGCCACTCACAGGATTTCTTGCTCAACCTCGACGTGTTATCGTTGATGGTCTTGCCAGTTGAGCCGTTCACAATCTCGGCTTGACCGAGGTCGATTACCCAGTTCACGCTGTAGTCGTGGGCCTTGGTGGCCTGACGAGTCTCTGGCGAGGTTGTAGCGTGCATCTGAGGGATGTTGAGCTTGTAGCGAGAGGATGGCAGAGGTCCAACATGATTGGCAATTCGCTCGTAAAGCGCCCGCTTCATGTGGACTGGCGAGAACTTGGACCCGACCGTGATCGAGCTGAGGTAGATGGGGTGGATGAGGTGAGTCAGGAGAGCCCCCTGAATTCCGAGGACGTTCCAGCGCAAAATCTTGTCTGAGCAGGCCATTGTCAACAGCCTGAAAACTAAGGGGGTCATCAAAAATCCAAACGATTTTAAAAAACAAGACCTACCTGTCACCCGACATGACGCCATCCCAAGTTTGCAGGTGCATCTTAGGGCTCAGAGGCACGGTGCCCATTCCGCACTCGATCTTGGAGCGAAGCATCCCGCGAGAGGAGTCATTCTGTGTGCAACTCTTGTTCTTGTCGTTCTTGCCATCCTCGCCCTCGTCGTCGGACGGGATTGTGATCACAATGCTGGGGACAACCAGGCCTAAGGCTGAATCGTTGAGGACATCAATCTCAGATTCGGCCGTGGTTTCGTCGAGGTCGGGAGCGTCGCCAGCCTCGGACACTGGCTCGCTGACAGCAACACTTTTCTCCTCGACCTCCTCGGAGTTGTTGTTGTTGTTGTTGAGATCTTCCGTTGAGACATCGACATTGTTGTTATTGTTGTTGTTGCTGGAGGTATCCTCGAGTATTGGAGAGGCTACGACCCCACTGTCGACCTCGGAGGCCGGTTTCTCCTGGGCATTCTCGTTGGCCTCGGCTTTGGCAGACTCGTGGATGGAGAAGATCCTGGCGTCGCCACATGGCGAGGTCGTGATAAAAAGATGGAATTCGATGCCCTTCTTCAGCCTGAAAAATTCAGATGCAATCGGGGGTTCAAGCCATAAAAATTTGCCATATGTAGAGATCTCTTACATGTACTTGCCCTCGACGGGCTCAGGTTGAAAAATGCACACTTTGGATTTGGTGGCGCTGGCGACCTCATCCTTGATTTTATCAGATGCCTCCTCTTCATCATCCTTCTTTACCTCAACCTCATTCTCTCCATCTTCCGTACTCTCTTCGGGAGTAACTGCCTCACCACCATCCTCATTGTTTTTCGTGATCAGGTAGCGCAGTTGATTGTAGAGATACAGGACCAAACATCGACGGGCCACAATTTCCGCATGGCAATCGTTGATGACGCAACCTTCTAGCGAGAGCTTCTCGCCGTTGATGCACTTCGTTCCGGAACTGACGCAGACAACCTCAAAATTGTCCTCGCCCATGGTCATGACAACTCCGGCCATCACCTTTCTCTGTAAAGGACAACGAAAACAGGCTTAAACATGCAAAGATCGATTGTCCAGGATTTACCTTCGAGTAGGTGGTGGTGCCAAAAAGTGCCTGGTATTTCGCATGCACGATCTGGCCGATCTTGTCTGCCAGGGAGTGACCGATGGCGGCGTCGGCGTTGTTCTGCTGGGTGCTCATCATCTCGCCGGTCATGGGGTCGAAGCCGACCTTATGCAAGTGGACCAGGAGGGCCTTGGACGCGTTCAGCTTGGCATCCTTCTTCGACTTCCCGCTACCCTCGAAGGACATGTCGTGCAGCGAGGCCTTGATCACGAACTGCGGCGCGTGCGATGGTCCGGAGGTCGAGATGAGCTCTAAAAATATTTTGTTTCAACAAAGAAAATTCATGAAAACATGGTCTTACGATATTGGATTCCCGGATACAACTCGTTGAGGATCGAGACGGGGTTCTTGCCCTCTAGTTCCATCCAGTCATCCAAGTCGCAGCTGGCCCTCGGGTTGCTCTTCTCCGGCTGAGCCTTGGTCTCGGAAATCTTGAAGCCACAGATTGTCTCGATCGCCTTTTGTGAACACGCAAGCTTGGCCTCCTTCTTCGACTTGCCCTCGCCGGTGAAGTTCTGGTCGTTGATGCAGCACACCATGGCGAAGGTCGGGTTATTCGGTGGTCCCGTCTGAGACGTGACCTTGTACTGGGGAGCCCTCGGCGGCGGAAACATTTCATTAAGCATCATGACGGCGTTCTTGATTTGGACAGGTTTGCCTTTGAATGAGGCCAACGAGTCGTCCAATTCCTTGGATGTCTGGGCCTAAAGAAAACCGTCATTTTAAAAATGAAACTTTGGATACTCAGTAAAGAGAACTAACCTGGGAATTAGTTGTAGAAATCGTTGAGGTCGAGACTGTAGGAGATACGGATCTTGGTGAAGCCCTGGCATTTTCCGACTGCTGGATTACTTCACGCCGGAGATCCTGTTGGCGGCGATCTCGTCCTCCACGACTTCGACGGCTCGGTAGAAAGTCCTCGCTATTGTGGGCGTCAGATCGGCGATTGTTGTTGCCCATGAAACCCGGGTCGTGAGACCGGCTCCAGCTGGCGACGCGGTCAAGCACGTCGGCCAGCTCATCTCGAAGTTCGACCTCTCGCTTGTTGAGGCCCCCCGACGATCGGGGCTGCTGATCGTACCTTCCCTGATGATGTTGTAGAGAAGATCGCTTAGACGAAGCAGCCGATGAAGAAGCGGGTGTTGACGAATTGAGCGGCCGCCATTTCGAGACGGACTCAACTGCTGAGCTTGCTGACGGCGCAGATGTCGCTCCTCCCGCTCCGACTTGGTGCTTCAAGATGTAAGCGACGGCTTTCTTGCAGCAACGAGAAACTGCCTCGTCCTCGGTGTCGGCTCGTCCGTAGAACACGACGCCGCCGCTGATTGTCGTCCGGACTTGGTAGTTGTTCCCCGTCCCTGAGCATGGCAGCTCCACCGAGAGGGTGGCGTTCGGCTGTAGCTTTTCGAGCTGGCTACGGTACTCGCAGTCCATTGTCCACGATTGAAGGGGAGTGCGATAAAATTGGCAAGATCGGTCTTTGCGCAACAATTTAGTGCAAAATGGCGACCAATATTTTCCTTTTTCCTCGTGGCGTGGCTTAAAAATCTCGAAAAAACAATTGAAATGCTTAGCCTAAGCTTACAAAAATCTCAGTTTTTAGGGCTTACAATGTGTCGCAAATCAGTACGGTGCTTCTCAGTTTTTTTAGCCAGCCAGCCAGGCCTATACTGCTGAGATCTAAGCGGAGACAGACGGAGGAAACAAATAACAAAATGAGATGCTGAGAAACAACATTTTACATTGTTCTCCCACTTGGCGGATTTTGCACCAGATGAAGGTAATCTTTAAAGTAAAGTCTTTGTAAATGACAGACTGTGAGTTCGAAAGCTTAACTAAAATTAATATTCACTGTGAATTCAAATTGCAGGAAATTGTCAAGACAGGACCAAGAAGGATACTGCTCACAATAGTCACTACTAGTAGTAGTAGATCTGAAACTATTGCAGGGAAAAAGCAGAGTAAGATGGTAGTGATAATTCCTTGCAATCATTCAAACTATTGCGCAATGTTATAGACCCTACAATTGTTACAGTAGGATTGAAAAGTGCAAATGGTCTGCAGATACTTAGAAAAACCGGAAACTGGGATAAAACCCGGAAGTGGTTGTTTACTTCCGGTTCTAATATAGCTTACAACAATCCTTGACTCAAGTGAAATGTTCATGCCAAGTCTCATTCAAATCGGTCGAGTCGTTTAAGAGGAGTTCGCTTAGATATATATCTAGTTCACCTTTATTGGTAGGATTTGCTTTATTCTAGTCTTTCTAAATATCTATATCTAATATCTAAGTATAAACGGTCGTCAAAAATTGATTCGTTTCAGTTTAGTAGTAATGTTACTAAAAATAAAGGATATGGTTAAATTCAGGCGGTAACTTCGTCGTCCTCTGGGATCTTCCAGTTGCATGCTTTGCCCTTCTCGTAAAGGCCATTGAGAGCCTCGATCAGCGTGTCGTTTCCTTTCAGCTGCTGATACTTCTTGTAAAGGAGCAAGGCCGTGACCGCGTCCTCGATGGAATCGTGAGTGATGCCCTGGATCTTCTTGTCCAAGAAGTGCCAGGCCAAGAACTTGAGAGAGACCATCCTGTGGTGGGGTAGGTGGAAGAGGAGGACAGTGTCGATCACTTGCTCGGGAGGTACGACAATGTTGATCACTTTGAAGTCGTTCTTCAACCCGTGTCCAATAAACACGCACCCGATGTCCACCAGGTACCTCAGCTTCTTGTACGTCGACTTGAGCGTGGTCAAATGCTTGGAGCTGTAGTTGGCGTCAAGGTCTCCAGGCTAAAAATGAAAAAAAAGTTAAGATAACAAATAACAAGACACCTAACGAAAAGATATCTGTAAAGAACCTTGATCCCGGAAAACTTGGTCACATAGTCAACGACTTGCTCTTGTGTCGAAATGTAATCGTCAATAAAAGGTCCTGGAATAAAATATTTTATTGATTAGTCAATTTTAGTCTAATTAAAAACGATATAATTTGAACTCACGTCCTTCCATCGGTCCGGTGCCACCTCTGACGCAAGTGATTCTAGCGACGGACATCTGGGCAGCCTTGATCGTCGACACTTTGCCGTCGCTGCGGAGCTCCGACTCCTCCTGGTTCAGAGTGACGAACTCTGCGTCGATCGCGACAAGGTCGCCCTTCGTGGGCATCTCCTCGGAGCTTAGCGGAATGAACGTGATCCTCTTTCGGCCTCCCCTCTGTGCCAGGGACTTGTCCTCGAGGAAGACCTCGGAGGTTATGGGATTGGAATACTTGACCTCTCTGATGGCTGTTTCCATGGTTTTGGCTTGGTAAAACAGGATGCAAGGGACCTTCCACGTGGGGTGGACGGCAATGGCCTCGGCCGGTGTGATCGTCGTGATGCTGAAGTCGTTGAAAATATACCACTGACTCACCTAAATCAAGATCAAAATGTCAAAAAAGTTAAAAAAATAAATATTGAAATAAAACATACGGGAGATGCTATGCGCGCATGATAAGTCGGGCCGACGTTGATTGTGGCTACGATGTTTAATGGCTGACCGGTTGTGGGATCAAGGATTGTCCAGCAAATTCCGTACCTGAAAAAAAAACAGTTGAATCCTATTGCAATTCTGTTAACAAACGAAAACACTTACAGTTCGTAGTCTTTAGAGGATGTGACGTTCTTCTTGTCGTCATCCTCGTCCTCGTCGTAAGACTTCTCAACTCCATACGAAACTTTACCGTTGGCGTGGAGGTTGAGCTTCATGCTGCTAGGAATCCATGAGAGGCCCTGGTTGGCGCACTTTATTCCGATGTCAGTTTTGGGAACGGTCGGGATCGCGGCGGCCTCGGCCTCGGGGTGGGCAAACTTGCAGTCGCCCCTCGTGCAGGCTAATCCGTATCGACAGTTCTTGATGCCCTGCGCATTGACCCCTCCGATTGGAGCTGTGCTTGGTTGCTGCTGAGATTCCTGAACGGGTGCCGCTTCGAGTTCCTCTGAAGGATTGGCTTCCTTCCAGAGATACTCCATCTGTGTCGACCAGAACTCCACATCTTGGACGTTGTCCATGCCGGCATTCAATGACAAGACGTTGGGTAGAGTGACGAGATTTCTGATTTGGTTCGTCGTCTGATACTTCTTGCAATGGTCGCACCATGCCGGCGTCGTGACCTCAGGACACAGGGAGGAGCAGACGATGTCCTCGAAGCAGCACTTCTCCTCCTTGGAAGACGTGTTCTGAGTCGTCGAGGTCGACGAGGACGTCGCCGAAGACGTAGGCACCGGGGCCAAGACGGAGCCGCTGTCGGGATACGAGAGATTGCACAGCAATATCGTGTCCTTCTTCGACTTGCTCTCCTTGCACCGCGAGCAAACGTTGACCTTCTCCTGAATCATTCCGAACAGCCTGCTAAACAAACTGTCGGCCTCATCGTTGTCGCCGTCCCCGTCGGCTTGCTCGGCCGATCGCGGGTTGTCGAAGGCAGCTGAAATCTGGCGGCTCATGTCCTCGGGATTTGTTGTGGCTGTTGCTGAGGTCGTTGAACTGCTGCTGCCGTTGTTGTCCAACATGGCCGCCAAGGAGCCCGTCGCGGCCGACTTGTTCGTGGCTGTCGAGCTTTGCAATGTCTGCATGTGGATCTGTTGCAGGATGAAGCGATTCCAACTCTGAACTAGTCGCGGAACGTTGGAGTTCCAAACTGCACCCTGGTCAGTGAACACGAGGCCGAGGGCCGAGGCCTCCGGGATCGTCCTCAACGCCCGCAAGAAGTTCGACGACTGGCACGGCATGCCGGGGCTAATGTCCATCATGTGGAAGATGAAAGAGAGCTCACAACAAATGCAATTCTCCCTAGAACACGTGTGATTGAGGAGGAGAATTCGAAGCTTCTCGCTGAAGTACATGATCTGGAGCATAGCGTTGCAGTACGAGTTGGGAAGGCTGGCCTCGAGCCCGCAGAATCCCGTGCGATTGTACCGGTCGAAGTCGAAGTCGTCTGTTCCCATCTTGGAGATCTTGATGGCGACTTTCCGATACTGTTTGGGAATCAATGACAATCCTTTCGAAGTGATGGGACCTCCTGCACCAGCACCTCCGTCAGCATCGTCTCCGCCATGCCTTTGGGAAGCCGTCTCGGCCCGCTTATTTTTCAAGTTTTGATAGCGAACCACGTTCCTCTTCATGTTGCTCGTGTTCCTCGCGTAGCCGATGTTTCCTACAAGTTTCATGGTGCGCAAAATGTCCTGGTCGATCTCGGGAGTTGGCCGATAGATTTGCTGATTGAAACGGTCGGGCCAGTAGTCTGAGCAGTAGGAAGTCTGTCCTTCAGGCAAGTGGGGCCTCGGGACCGAGGAGTAAATGGCGAGCTCGTCATTGATGTCCATCGGTGGCAAGGTCTCGACGGGGTCTGCAAACTCGGAATCCCTCGAATATGGGTTCAACATTGGCTCCGCAACGGAGGAGTACAAATGCAACGTGTTGGACGTGTCTCCGAAGGCCAAGCACTGATTGGACGGCGAGATGTCCATAGTCAGAGTCATCGTGGAGCCATCCATGGCGTTGTTCACTTGAAACATGGACATTTGCGGGGTCGAGATGGCGGCTGTGTCGACGAGCTGCACTTGACCCATGCTGGACAGGACGACAATCCTGGATGACATCGACGGCAAGAACCTCAACTGGTACGGCACGACCATGATCTGAATCGGAGAGATTGCTCTCAAGATCCTCAGGTCGTACACCATCAGAAATCGATCTGGAGCCCTGGCAGCTGCATGGCTCCCACATGTGACAAGCTACAAATGGGGAGAAATTAGATTTTTAAAAAGAACTGCATCAAATTGAACTCACATGGTGGCCGTGGACGTCCAGATCTGAAAGGATTCCAGAATGAGCGTCCAACGTGTGAGCCACTTTCAGAGTCAGAGGATCTCTCAAATGCACTTTGCCTCTGGAAGCATCCCCAGACACCATGAAGCGTCCGTGCTCTCTCAAAATGGCGTTGCTGCCATCCGGGACGTCGTTGATAACTTGAAACTGTTTCTTCGTCCCAACGTCAAGGTCGATTAGTTTCTCCTGCAGGCCTCCCATCAGCACACGACCCGTCCTTTGATTGAACAGAAGGCTGTGCATGTCCGTCCTGAACGAAGTCTGGCATTAGCATCTGCTCAGATCTATATAGGAAGAGACGGCAAAACTTACATGTCGTCTGACGTGTGCGTGAACAACGGGATTCCTCGCCTCATTTGGTGTCGAAGACCGTTGGGAGTTAGTGCCAAAATGCCGCTGTCTATGGTGAGTATGTTTCTAATTTCGTCCGTCGGGTGGATTTGAAATGACGTGTACTTTTGCATTTGTGTTCCATAATATGAAGTAACCTAGTACATAAAATTAGAGCAAATCCAAAACATACTGGCAATGTCAATTCTTAAACTTACATGGCCGCTCTTGGTGCCCATCCAAAGCAGCTCTTCGTAAGCGTCAAACTCGACGTTCGTAATTCCAATCTCCTTGTCTTTTTGGATCCCGTCTCCCATGACACTGTTGATGAGATCAAACTCGTTGGCAGGCATTCCATAATTCGAATCCACCTCTGAAATTTAATATTGAAGAGACTTCTTGACGTTGTTCGTGGCACTAAAATATTTTTTGAAGGTGCCTTACCGGCATAATTGCCTCCGTATTCTCCGTTGTCTTGTCCATCCTCAAGACCTTCAGTTACGCCAACAATCGGCACCTCACTTTCACCATACTCCATTATGTCGTTGGGCTAGGTTAAATTCACAACGCCCAAAACTCCATTAATTTTCTTCAAATTAGATATTATTAATATTCACTTTCAGGTTTCAGCAAAATATTTTTGCTCCATAACAGAAGAATGTTTACAACGTGATTGTGAATACTGCTCTTTAACGTAAAAAAGATTAGACAAAATGGAACACAAAATCCTGAGCTAACGCATATAAACAAAGGAACGTAAAAAGTACATTAAAAAATAGGGCAAATTCATGAAGCGATGTCGATCAATTTACTAATTTAACTCATCTTTCTAGTTTTATGAGCACCAACAATTCACTCTTAAATAATTTTAAGCGACGAAAATCATTAAAACAGCATTAGCAAAAGCGTATTTTCATAGTTGTCCTAGTTTTTACATCCTTGACATTTCTTGATCACCCAAAAAAAAATTACTCCTATTTTTTGAAAGGAAGAAAAATGGACGAGTTTTGAAAACTGAAATTGAACGAAGAATCTGCCGCCATCATTATGACGATCTACAATTTCTACATTTTCGACGAGAAAGGCACGCTCCTGTTTTACAAAGAATGGCTGCGCAAAAAGCACACATCCATGGACAAAGAGGAGGTAAAGTTTGCGAAAATACTGTTCGAAAAGAGACATTTTTGAATGAGTTTTGCAACCTGATTTCAGGAAGGAAAGCTCTTATATGGCATGCTTTTTTCCGTCAAGTCATTCGTGACAAAACTGTCGCCAGATGACATGAAGGACGGCTTTCACTGCTACAAGACCTCCAAGTACAGGCTCAACTTTTACGAGACCCCCTCAGGTCTCAAGTTTGTGATAAACACGGACACAGCAGTGACACATCCCATCGTGAGAGACCTCCTTCAGAACATTTACGGCAAGATCTTCGTCGAATATGTGATCAAGAACCCAATGTACAACCAGGGGGAGCCTGTCAAGTGCGAGCTCTTCGAAGCGAGGCTGGATGAGTTTGTGAAAGCATCCTCGTTCTTTAAGTGAATCTAAAATCGGCACCGCACCAGTCAAAAATTTCACACCATAAGGATTCTGCCATAATGAAAGGCCGCCAGCATTTTCCTAAAAGACTATGAAATGTCATCTTGCTAACGTCAATAAAAGCAATTCCTAAATTAAAGTTGAATCACTTGACGCAGTGCCTCTTTGAGCCGGCGGCTGCCAAAAAATGTAAACAAACAAAGCTCATTTAGTGCGATCTTTATTAACCTCGATTTCACATATTTTTTTTCCAGCAAGAAAATATGGATAAGGTAAAGAGTTTAGTGAAAAAGAACAAGAGCATCCTGCTCAAGGGCGGTGGGGCCTGTGCTTTGCTCGGTGGAGCCATCTTCATAAGAGAGAAGGGATTTGGGTGGATACATAAAATCGAGGAGAATGAACCTATCAATCGCCAACGAGTCTATGCAGTTACTGGGACAACCTCAGGTATCTACATTTCATCAAACATCATTACTTGTCCGTGACTAGACTTACTATACATTGATTGCTTACAGGAATAGGCAAACAAGTTGCAACAGATTTGGCCAGGAAAAATCACAAAGTCTACATGCTCTGTCGAGATATGGCAAGGTGTGAAAGGTTGCGATCCCAAATAGTCACTTCGACAAGGAACGAGTAAGTGCCATGTAATATGTAATATAAGCGAGTTGCACCCTCTTCTGAATACTTTCAGGTCCGTATACTGTCGCCATTGTGATCTCTCCTCTCAAAAGTCCGTGCGAAAATGTGCTCAAGATCTCCGTGATCAGGAGACAAAGCTAGACGGCCTTCTCAACAACGCGGGGCTGATGTTCGCCCCCCGAGGCCTGACGGAGGACGGTATCGAAACCCACTGGGCTGTGAATCACCTAAGTCATTTTCTGCTCACGAGACTCTTGTCGCCGTTGTTGAAGGACGGCGGTCGTGTCGTGTACATGATGCACTTGGACTATCGAAAGGCCAGGGACGGGATCCCTCTGGACGACATCAACATGACCAAGTTGTACGACAAGTGTGTGGCTTTCAGCAGGAGCCAATTGGCCAACCTGCTCGTCGCCAAGGAGCTGGCCTTTGAGTTGGAGGACCAGGGGATCACGGTGAACGCCGTCTATCCCGGCACTGTCGTCGGGACAAAGATCGACAGATACTTGCCGCCCAGGAAATCGATGACAGAAAAGTTCCAAGCATGGACAATGTGGTATTTGGGGTGGAAATCGTTGAACGAGGCTGTCTACGATCCCATGTACGCACTGCTCGACAAGTCCATGAACAACGTCACGGGCATGTTGTACACCAACATGCACCCCATGGAGGTGATGCCGGCGGGGAACAACCCCGAGCTGGGCATGAAGTTGGTTGCTGTGAACGACTACTGGCTGGGGTTTAAAACAAAGGCCGAGGTGTCTACAAAGAAACCAGAAAAAGATCAGATACTCTCGACGTCGAAATAAAATTATAGTGTTTTGTTGACCAATTTCACAAGTTCTTTTTCGATGTACCGTAAACTGTTATGTAACGGGAAAGTCGTGCGTGTCCATCGCAAGCAAAATTAGCAAAAATGGATTTGATTCAGAGAGATAGTTATGGTTTGTGGCAGCCTAATTTTGCTGCTCTTTTGGAAACGATTGTCGAGCCTTTCAAAGAGGATGTTGTTGGTGGACAGGGTCGCGCCGCCAAATGCGGGATGCCCCCGAGCGAGGGCTTCAACGCGCTCAACTTCATGTCCTTCGTCGCCTTGACGGCCAACCTGATCGTGAGCACCGCTAGCGTGGCCAACAACAATAACAACAACAACAACAACAACAACAATGTGAGTTTGATTACAATAATTACTTACTTAATTTGTTAATTATAGTATATTTTAGAACGACAACAACAACAACGCCAATACGAACATGTTTATGATTATGATCATGAATATGAATACCAACAATGTGGGAGGGAGGCGATTGGCAAGAGGTCGACGGGATGCCTTCGTCGAGGAGGACAAACCTATGAACTGTCAATGCAACGTCAGGAAGATCTGGGCCGACCAGGATCAGCATCAAGTTCAAAGTCCCACCACTTCCCTTTGGAGCGAGGAGGCCGAGGGGGCCCTCATGTGCACCCTGAAAAAGGTTGTCAAGATGTCAAAGAAAAAGGACAATAACGAGTCGATCGAGACCAAACTCCTCCACGCCATGATGGCGCTGAACGTCGGCAACTACGACAACATGACGGAGGACGAAATGAGACTCCTCTTGGACAGAGACTACGATTGCCAGCTTGAAATGGCGAGATGTTCAACTCTTTGTCCGTTGTTGAGTTCAATGCTGAAATCGGTTGAAAATCTCTAAATAAAGTTATGCTATGCTTATGAAAGGACTCGAGTACGGAACGGTACATTTTTTCATTTTCTTCCTTTGCAAGTCCGTTCCAACTATTAAGCACTCACGTCAGTTATAAATAACTGTATTGAAGCAAGAAGCAGTTTTCAGTACTGTTGAAAAAAATGGATGAGCTGGTTTTCGGCTCTCCCCGAGTGTCAAGTGGGTTCCCAGGTACGATCAAAAATTAAATACTTTTTGTTCATCATGATTTCACAACTTTTTCCCTCGTATGATCCAGGATGTTCCCGAGATCAAGGCACGGCTACCAATTCAGTCATCAACACGATTACGAGCATTGTCCTCGTCATCCATGTGATCATGAGTGTCAACAACAGCAATAACAACAATAACAACAACAACGACAATAATAATAACAACAATGACAATAACAACGTCGGCGAGTATACCAATGCCTTCGTCAGCATGAACATGAATACGGCCATGACGATGATGACGGCCGTCGGTGGGCGAAGGAAGCGGGACATTCGCAAGTGGTTGTACGATCTTTACAATCAAGGCTTCGACAAAGATCAACCAGGCAAGATACTTCTGTCCAAGCTGTACGCCAAAGGTTTAATCAAGAAGCTCTACAAGTGCCTTCTTTGAGATAATGTGACGATGATTTGTTTATTGTACTTTTACTTTTTACTTGTACATGTACGTATGGATCACAGTCGAATTACACTGGGATAATAAAGTTATTGTAATCGAGTAGCAGCATCATTAGGTACTTTTTGTTGTTGAATGTGTCTGATTGTGAAAAGTAAATTCAGAGTGGCGGGAGAACTACCAAACAGATGAGCAAATCTAAAATGTAAGTATAAGCGCTTTTCTCTGTGAAACGTGATTCATGCATCTTGACTTTTCTCGTCGACGTCCTCGACTTTGACCTCGGTCTCGCCTCCGTTGCCCAGCATTTCCGTCTCCACCATCTTGGCGGCCGAGGACGAGTTCTTGATGTCGTCGTCTAGAAGAAGACTGACAACCTCCTTCGGCCTCAACTCGTTCGGCTTCATGATGCCCTTGAAGCTGCCGCCCTGGATGACCATTCGCTGGATCTCGGACTTCTCTTTGGCCCTCTCCAGGATCCGCTCCTCGATGGTGCCCTTGCAGATGAGGCGATAGACGGTGACTTGTTTGGTTTGCCCTAGACGGTGAGCTCTGTCCATGGCCTGCTGGTCGACGGTGGGGTTCCAGTCAGAGTCGTAGAAGATCACGGTGTCGGCCGCGGTCAGGTTGATCCCGAGGCCGCCCGCCCTCGTAGACAAGAGGAAGACAAAGATGTCTGATCGCTGCTGGAAATCATTTACCATGTCGCGCCTCTCGTGGATCTTGGAGCTGCCGTCGAGGCGGATATACGTGTGCTTCCTGTGCTGCATGTACTCCTCAAGCAGGTCGATCATCTTTGTCATCTGCGAGTAGATCAGGACGCGGTGGCCCTCAAACTTCAACTTGGTCAAGAGGGTGTCCAAGACGAACAGCTTGCCCGCGTCCGAGACCAGCGTCTCCTTGTCGGGGATGACAATGTTCGACCAGCCCTCCCTTGCCCACGGGAGCCACTGTCGATCCTGGAAGCACTGCTTGTCGGCGGCTTCAACAGGGTCCTCGATTCTAAAGATCGGGTGCCAGGCAGAGTCGTAGGCGTAGCACAACTTTGTCGTGGCTTGGACTCGGGGACAAGTGCCAGTGACAAGAAATAGTGGCAGACTGACGGGAACGTCGTCGAGAACACGATCTGGTCGCGGCACGTAAGGGACTTCTTTGGCGAGGCCGTCTATGAGGTTTTTCGATCGGAGCACCCTGTGCTCCAGCGTCTCCTTCATGCTCTTGACCTTGACCGACATCCTGGTGTAGGCAGCCTCGGAGACGAGTTTATCACAGTTGACAAGGCTAGCTCTGCTCGTCACGATGTCCAAGATCGGCCTCGGCCTCCGGTGCCACCGGTGGTAGTTGTCTTCGCTCTTATCCGAGCCGA
>JAAUYL010038907.1_pt1 | contig 19800 bp, 20 predicted proteins | sample 7278011 | NCBI WGS metagenome assembly JAAUYL01 (sample SAMN14350225, study PRJNA611818) | marine sediment metagenome | isolation source: surface marine sediment (1.8m) | place: French Polynesia: Moorea | collected 2018-08
ACGAAAAACACACCAGAGATTTTCGGTACAAAAGTATTAAACATTGAAATTAATTTCGGTTGTGGTCGGCATTGGCTTCTATGCCATTTTTAAGTGAAAGCAAATACCACCATTTCCCGTTGGGGAATTTTAATTTAATTGCTGTACGTGATGTGCATTTTAAACCCTGTAGGCTCATATATTCTCCTCTGCAATTATTGACACTTTTGCAAGGCGCAACAGGAACACTTGTTTTCAATGAATCCCTTTTTTCTATGAATCATTTGAATAAAACACCCGTTACGAGAACGCTCCTCAGGGATTGGGACTTGCTGATGGGCCGCTACGTACCTTCTAAAAATACACGAAAACTTTATGCTATTAAAATTGGACTCGTAATTTTTTTGTGTTATGTCAGACGCTTGACATTCGATGGCTTCAAGAGTTTTGCATTTTGCACCAGAAATAGCTATTTTGATAGCCGTGTGAAACTCCCATCGGTCTGCCTTTCAAGAGCTTACGTACATTGTTGAGCATGTCTTCGCGAGCTCTGTAGTGAGCGCCCACGGGCACGTCCTCCTCCGGGATGACCTTGGCGTGGAGCAGATATTTCATGGCTGTCCTGGATGGCGCGATGAAGGGCAGCCCGCCCCACATCCTGTCGGAGGCCATATCTGTTGACCTGCAGGCCTAAAGCAATAATGACCAAGCCTTGGTATTTTACATCGAGGCCATCATATGGCATTAATGGTTAGGTCATGCACAGAATGGGAAATATGAACGTAGGCAAGATTTTTTGAGACAATTTCCCTTGAGCCTCTTCTGTTTATTGAAAAACTTTGCTTGCTGACGGACTAGTGAATAGTGGAAAAGTGCAATTCACTTGCACAGGGCTGATCTTGATCTCTGGTTAATCTCGCTGCTCCCAAGATTGAAAAATTTTCCTTGGAATTTGGGTTAGAAAACGAGGTTGTCAAGTCTAGTTTAAAGTTTTGTGTTGGCCAGATAGAAATTGTCATTTAGGGGAGGGGAAGGTAACTCGAAAGTGAGAGACAGAAAAAGTGCTCAGCACGTTGTAAAAAAGAACACTGAACCCTCGACGATGGAATGTTGCCTCAAAAGCGAAAGAATCTGAAGCAAGAGATAATTTTTTGACCACAAAACTCTCTTTAAACCTATGAATCTTTTGAATTATTCGCTTAAAACTTATTTTTAATGCGATACACAGAATTTGACCTTGATATTGAAATCTGTCTTGCCTGCTTTCTTTTCCTAGACTTGCAATAGCCTAACAATACACTGATTAGTGCTTACTTTAACGGTTTTAAGCCGCAGTCACTGTCTTTACAGCCAACCACTAGATTTGGTTCACAATAATCACAAAACAACCATAGATGACAATTGGTTAAATGTCACTCCACGAGTATGTCGTCTGATAGAAAAAAAACAGAGGACGGGGGAGGTCCTGCTCCAAGTTTCTTTTTGTTAAACTGAGGCTGAAAAGTCAAGATTATAGTTTTTAAGATACTCAGAGTATTACACGAGAGTAAGTATGCCTATAGGCTTGCGAGCCTGCTGCCAAGTCTACATTTGCTTACTATAGTGCTCAAGCCATACGAGACTAGGAGGTTACGTTAAAAAGCTTCAGAAAGGTGCATGCAACTGAGAGTATCTCTAGGAGGTGTAGGTTCTACTTTTAAGTAGTAATACAATTTGGCCCTGGACAACCGACATCATTGCAAAGACAAGAAGGATAACTCTCCGGAAATCTAGGATAACAAGCAACTCGAAACTAAGTACGAACTTAAGCTGTTTTTTGAATTCACGGCAGCAGTACCCTCCTATTATCACATTCCTTTGCGCATTTATTGGTATAGGTACCTGAACCTCTGTTTCATTTCAAGTATTCTTATGCATATATCATGAAGTCGAGACTCGTTTTTGTAGCAAGTCAAACCCCTTTAGGGCAAGAGTGAGACGAAAAGTGAGCAAATTTTGCGCCTTCTTCCACATTTTTTCAAAGACCACCTCATGAGATTTTATACTGTGACATTTCAACTAGGACCGTCTCCATCAGAAGATGTTTTGTGTTTTGATGAAGCAAAATCGTAAAAAGCAGAATATATTTTTGAGTTTGAATAAATATCAATTTCATTTACTTGCGGCTGAGCACCGCCATTTTATACCGACAAAAATGTCCCTTGTTAAAAGATGCGAGACTGGGCCCCCGGTTTTTTGCCACCTACGTGAAGCATGAAACATAAAAATTCATTCCCGACTCAGCCGTCGCGTGAGAAAGAGGTAAGTTTTGCAACGAAGCAGCCATAATTTTAACAAAAATTCCTCATATTTTTGACAGCACGAGTAAACCTCAAAAGAAACTCTGTGTCACGAGCTAGAAATTGGTCAGTTTTTAACTTGAATAGTTGGGTGGTTTTGCGACAAAATACAATTTTGAAGCAAAAGAGAAAGCTGATGGCTATGTTTTGTCCTGTAATTTTTTACTACGACTTCAGAGCATCTTTAGGTGGGCATGACCCTTGTTTGTGCATGGCCGTGAAAGCTCACACAGTCGCTAGAGGAAATGCTCTTGGAACTTTGACTTTCCAAGCGACTGTGCGTCTCTGTGTATTTCTTTATTTAGTTAAGCGAGTTCACTTCTCGGTTCAATAGCAGTGCGTAAAATTAAATCAACGTAGTCAGTATTTTCTTTTCTTTTGACCGGAAGATTGAATCTGTTCTGTAACTGAAGTTGATCAGATATTCAGATATTTTTACAGATGCTATTTTGACGAAATACAAAAAGTCCCGTGTAAAAAGTCGGCCTCTGAAACTGTTTTCCTGCTAATCTTGAAACAAAATCGGATACACTTGGACAAAAAAGTGCATTTAAGCAAGGCTTAACTCTCTCCTTAAAAAGACATTATAATCTCGTCATACAGTTTGGAAAAATGGGAGACCGCCTCTGCTGAATATTGGATGTAAACAAATTGCTTGATCATCAATGCAGCCAGACACTATAATTCAACAATATAGAAATTCGAAAGCCCATAATTTTGGGGTTCCCAGAATCAAGAATTTTTCTTGTGAAAATAGATGGCGCTCAAGCGTGAATCGCCCAACACTTTTTTGTCCGACAATTTTCGTTTGAGGAGAAAGAAAGAGTGGAGGAAAAACATTGGAGCAGAACAAAATTTTTCACGGATTTTTGACTGCTTTTTTCTGGCTTCGGGAGACTTTGGACAGAGGAGTTTTTCTTTTGTGAATGGATGTACAAATGATGGCTGTCCATTTGGGCTATCAAAAATGTGGTGCCCTTTTGAATGCATTTTGTGGTCAAAAATCTCAGACTTCTAAGTCAAGATGCATTGATTCTCCAGAAATGTACAAACGTCAGACAAACTTGATCTAAAAATTTAGCAAAAACCTTTTGACCGCAACAAAAATTGCTGCTTTCTCTGTTACTGTTTGTAACTTAAAGAAACTACTATTTGCCTACGTAAAATATTTCCTTCGTTTTCTTTGTGCACCGTAGCAAACTAAATTGTCCTTGAGAACTGTTATGAGAGTCGGCGAAATTTTACTCATTATACTCAGTTCATGAAACAACCGCACGACAATAGATTTCTCCAATAGGCTATCAATTTTCAAGACATTTTGAAATGCACGCGCATTTCATCGCATTGCAGCTCATCTAAAACTGCATTGCTGAGATTTTTATCTTCTTCCAAAAAGTTTTCTCGTTTTCAATTTTTGACCACTTCATTTGTCAATAATACTTTTTTGTAGAGCATCACAGCAGTGATCTGAGTATAGTCAGAGATAAGAGACCAAATAGAGCAGTCTTTCCAGGATTGTGGTCAGGAGCGCTGTTGCAAAATTGGGGTGTGCTGCAAAAGCAGACTTCAACATCTATTCCAGCAACAGCATTGTCTTCACGGTGACACCCGCTGCTCACAACAGCCCCATCATCGCTGTCATCCACGCCTAAAAACATAAAACAAAATTAAAATTGACCTGTATACTCTTCTTTTGTGATGCCTTTTTAATACGCAGAAAAGATAACCAATTAAGTCAAGGAACAAAGCCGAAAGTTCATCCAAGGAAGAAAGAGATAGGTTGTACAAGAAACAAACAAAAACTTGATTGAAAAATAATAAAATAGAAAGCTGGCTCCCAGTTACCCAGTGCAAGTAACTGGTGCATTCATTATATCACGATAGAATTTTTAAAAGAATACTTGTACCTTTGCCACAGAATCGAGTGATGTAGTCAGCGGTGCCTTCTTTGTCTCGGTTATAGCGGACATACTGAAAAAAGGAACGAAAATATTGACAGTCATAGATCAGGAATATGCAATCACCAACTTTGACGCATGTTTCACCGGGTGCCCTTTCACAAGTGTACTTGTCATCGTCCTTCCAAGCTTCAAGAAGTTCATCGTTTGGCTCTGTTGGAGACGTTACTTTCCAACCAAAACAGGGAATGTCTTTGGAATCGCCACATTCGTTAGTTGTGTTATCCACATTATCGCTATCAAAGTCAGGAATCCATGTGAACTGAAAGCATGATGCAGTTGTATTCATTGTGACATCTCCTTCTCCATCTTCTAGCAAGATTGCCGGATTTTCCACCGAAGCACCACTGAAATTAAAGCACCGTATGGTTATTTCTGCGCATTGAGTAAAACCAAAATTATTCTGTCGTGTAAGGTCACTCTATTTACCAACCAAGTCTCCGGACCCCCCAAATAGAGTCGTACTATTATAGTTGCTCACTGGTGTGTAAAGAGTTGCCTTTTGCCAAAAAGGCTGCTTTTTACTCGCACTTTTATGGAAGAGGCAAAGGGGGCGAGCAAGTGAAACCAATTAGCGACCGTTTTTGCCCCGCGGACAACAAAACCCCTCTGAGCTTTTCGTTCTTTTCGCGAGCCAAAAATTAGAACAGACCAAGCACCCCATTTTCTACAGAATGCATTCATTGCATATCTAAGGCATTGTTTCAGTTTTCAAGGTCAGATTTCGAGAGAAAACCAAGCGCTCCTCTGAGATTGTCAACTTTTTTGGCGGTGACGGAACTTTCAAAACTTTGTTGTGTGATAAATGCACTTCGCGCCGTGACTCGAAATTTACATCCCCCTCTCTTGAGAGGCAGCAAAAAAGGGCTCTTCTTTTTTACATACTTGGATCTGTGTCTGACATGTTGAGAATTCCGTGTTTTTTGTCATCTAATATATTCAAAATAATTTTCCTTTAAAGAGTTTAAAGGGCAAAATAATTGAAAAAGCTACCGTAATTCCTTTTTCCGCTCCATTGAAGGGGTCGACTGTCGTCTCAAGAAAAACTCATCGAAACCAAAAGAAAGCTCCTTACGGGCATCTTACCTCAAACCAATTGTTACGGCGAATAGAATGACAGTACACAACATTTTTTCCTTTCCTCCAAACTGAAATTTTTCAGCATACTGGATCCCCTCGTCACCGTTATCGGAATTTTTATGTAGAGCTTAAGGATGTTAGATAAGAAGTAGTAGTGCCTTAAGAGTATTAATAGTTGTTGATTGCCGATGGGTCTTATCTTAGAAATATTTTCAAACTTAATCACAATGCATTATGAAGCATGCGTTAGCCCAAATTATTGTATAAAAATGTAAAAACCCTCTGGTTGCAACCATTTAATAAATGTTAAAGCTTATTCTCATATGCGCTGCAATATCTACTTACTCTTTCCGAATACTCTCAAGGCAGAGCGACGTCACTTTTTGGCGCTGCTCTCATTTTATTGCTTAGTTGCACCACCAAAAGCGCTGGTGAAACATTGGAGCCTTGAACTCTGTTGTGACTTTGTGAGTGTGCAAAATAAATGAGACACGGTGTTATAAAAAGACTGCTCCAAAAAGTAATTGGATTTCGTTTTTCTCATATAGCTCTCTTCGCCATTTTTTTGCAAAAAGGGAGGTGGCGCTAAAAGTGGTCCCCAAAGTTTGTTCCGCAATTGATAAGATACTGACGATGTCTATCATTGATTGAGAGAAAAGTAAAGTGTATTGTTATTTTACAAGTAAATATATCCATTGTTTAGGAAATTGTGCTTCGTTTCCAATTTACGTGCTAAATGATTAACAAGTGTTCTGTTACCTTGAATATTACCGTGAAGTGAGCTCGGTTTTTTGCGAGGTTTTTACTTTGAAAAGGCTTTATCATGAAGAAATTTTCTATTAAAACGTTGGAACGTAGTCGCAAATTTGCTGTGCGTGTAAATTGATGCCCATTCCATTTTGCAGCACAGATTTCAAAAACGAATGCAGTTTTGAATCTGCATCATTGATCTAATTATCCAATTTAACCTACTTTTTTGCAACAAAGATCGGATATGAGTACGACAAACAAAAGTTTTGCATTCCAAAAGCTTATGCTCTATTTGGAAACTATTGTAGAAAAACGAGCATCAAGATATCGATCCTTATTCAATTAATCAGCCCCAGACAAATTCAATTGTCAAAACCTATCCATGTTTCTTCACGTTCAAAATCTAATCTTCAAAGTCCAACATCACGTTGGATGTTGGAACACATCTGTTATACAAAAGCTAAGGAAAAGCAGTCTAATTAAAAAGTTTGCTTTGTTTTGTAAGAAGTGCTGACCAGTGCGTGATCTCATTATTGCATCCAAGTTCAAAGAAGGCTTTCTTTCTTGTTCTTCAGAAAAGATGAAGAAGTAAAGAACAACTGCATTATGAACTTCACTACACCAATAAATTCATCCTGGGAGGAGGACTTTTCCAACCAAACCCTGGAAGACATCTCACTCTACCCTTGCGACAGCTATCTGAACAAATTAGAAAGAAATGAAGTCGGTAAGAGCCTATAATTAAACATGATATTGGTGAAAAAGGTAATCATCGACTTTCTGCTTATGTTAGACGGCAGTTGGTCTTCGATCAATAGAAATAATGTAGAACGGATGCATTGATAACTGAAGAGAAGATGATGAGAGGTTTGATATCCGCTTCTATTATCGCTGTACTTTTATTGAGCAACGACAAAATATGGTTCTTAAAATAGCCTTTGACATGGATGTTAAGTCTGAACAAAAAGAGAAAAACACCAAAAAGACGATTCCTCTCTTTTCATGGACAATGGGCATGTGGTAGTTACTTGGGGTACAATTTCAGGTCTTGCTCAATGAACAGAGAACGAAATGATTGATCTTATCAATGCCACACGCGAAGGCTTTCTCATGTACACGCTGATTATTTAGCTCTTGACATTATCAGTGCAAAAATCTTACAAGCTAACGGTATATTTCCTTTATTTTAGAGCTGGACGTGGATACCTACTTGGAATTGTGTATGGCCGCCAAAAGGCATCCCTACAAAGTGTTGATACCACTGACCATCATTCACATAATAATGTTTGTTACGGGCATCTTTGGAAACTTTATAGGTAAGCTCATCATAGTTGTACAAGAAATTGTCTTTACATGTTTACGTAAATAATATTTTAAGATTTGTCTAGAAATATTCCCGTAAAAAGCGGTAAAGCGATTAAAGCATTTTTGAAAAACGTTTGAAAGCAAACCCATGGGAAAATCGTTTTAGTACTTCAAAAAAGGCTAAAAAAACGCTGAATAAAGCAAAGGGCCACGGGAAGCAAACCCAGGTCCTACTGCATCACATTATCTTTTGTTTGTTGTCAGAGAAGTTCTACAAGACGGTGGATAAAAAGTCTGCCGAGAGATTTCTCGGGAAGGAATCTAATCAAGTTTTTTCCTCTTAATTTGCGCAGTAATTTTTCGCTCGACTAATTTTCTGCCAGGCCTTAATAACACTTAGATCCATTATCAATGACGCAATTACACTTAAATAAACCACAAAAACTGAATGATAATTACACGAAAATAACTGTGCGGATTCCGCAACAAATATATATGGCGGAGAGAAACCGAATTTTTAACTGAGGAAGAGAATAAGGGCATTCTCGGCGCAACTATTCCAGCGTCTTTCACGAAACCTTGTGCCTACCGTTTTCAAAATCAAAAAGATAGCTAGGGTTACGTAGATGGCGCTGTCGTCGTTTTTTTTGTGTTTACCTTTTTTAAAAACAACAACGCCATCTATTGTCATGTATTAATTGTGACTAATTTACAAATTAAATGATTTTCAGTGTGCTACATAATCGTGAAAAATCCTGGGATGCACACGTCTACGAATTTCTTCCTCTTCAGCTTGGCGATAGCGGACATAACCATCTTGGCTGTGGGTAAGATGCTCATATAATATTTCACGAAATATGACAGTTTCGCATTTTCTTCCATCCCTACTACCTGAAAAGTTTTGTCAAGCAGAGCCAGACAGATCATATCTAGCCATGTATATTACGCATTAAAATGAAGAGGTTCTTACCCAAGGGCTGGTTTTGCTTTAGTGCTCAAAAATGACCCATTTTATTTAATGCAGTTTTAGATTCTTAAGCGGTGATAAAATATCTTATGTCGTTATGCCGCAATTTACTTCCAAGGCCAGGAGCAATCAAAAGGCCGCTAAAACCAAAAGAAAGGCCAAAAAGGCTGCCGTGGCCATGCCAAATCTTGGCAATTTTTCATATTTGTGAAAGCTGCAGAATCACTCGGTTGTAAAATATGCTGCTTTAAAATTTTAATTATTCTGTTGAATGTCATCACTTCAGGTTTCAAAATTAGATAAAGGTTAGGTAAATACGTGAGCTTTCTGAATCACATGGCTATAAAAAAAGGAGAGAAGATGGAATCTTAAATGGGTTATCTGCATCCATCTATCATCTGTAGATTTCTGTTTTGTCGTGAAAAATGATTCTGTTTTTACGCATTTCTAGAAGCACACACTCTTTTAGGCTAAAAGATTTATGCAATAACTTTTTCTGAAGAATTTACAATCGATAACGGTATTGGGGGGTTATTTTATGAGGCATAGCAAAAAGCAAATTGACCTCCAGTCTGGGAAAGCCTTTTGCTTTTTCTCCTTCTGCAACATTTCTGTGGGCCACAAAAATGTCTAGATAATTTAAAAATGGCAATGACAATGCGAGCGGGAATTCTTTTAAAAAGTTAATGCGGTTACGCTGCATTTTTATGGAATTTCGTAAACAGTTTTTATGAGCCATTCGTTTCATGACATTTTACAATATTCGACCTCCGAGGACAGCCAACTGGGGTACTGCAATCTTTGACAAGGACGGAAATATACTGTAATTATGGGTACGTGTATCTAATCTCCTTAAGTAAAGGAGACAGACTGCTGGTTGTGTCCGCGTAACAAACAGAACAGAGAGTGGAAAGGAAGGAAGGGCACAAAGAAATTGTGAAGAGGAGGCCCCCTCCGAAGGACAATCCAATTTAAGGACAAAAATTACCATGTGAAAGCATATATGACTATGCACTAGACCTTGAGACGACGACATGTCATCATCTGCATCCTTTTTTTGTTTAACCGCTTATTCTGCTTTCCTTGCTTAAATTGCTTAGGGCACCTCACGCGAGGCATGACTTTTGCTCCTGTCAGAGCATATGACAACAGCAACTTCTGGACATGCACTTGTTGTCCTTGTTTCTCAGACAGTAAGAATCCAATTTCCCCTATGGGGCTTTTTTGGTCTCTATGACAGTTATATCGTACTGCGGAAACCGTAACTAATTTTCTCTTTCACTGGTCATCTACTTACATTAGAAAATTATGGTTAGTATTTCCTTTTAGGACACAAGAATATACATAGACTCTTTATGCTCATTAATGTTTTGCAATATTTTTTGTGAGCCACACAAATATACTTGGCTTTGTCCATATATTTAAGTGGAATAACTTCATTTTCGACATGTAATTACGCTATTACATGCTACTCCTAAAAAACTGCCCAACTCTCTTTGCTCAATTATTCCTCTATTTACCGAAACATGATGAAAAAATACTCAGTAATATGCCATACTAAAAATGCCTAAATATAGACCGATGTCTAGGGCTCCTTATGAATATGGGAGAATCTACTGTCCAGATACCACCACCATCTTTAATTTTTAGTTATACTACAAGTGTTTGTTTAGGAAAATATGGGCATTATTTTGGGAAACCTCTCTATTTGCACACCTGCTTAATGCTGTAAATTACTTTGAGTACTATGACGATTATTTTATTTTTTCTCGAATTAAAGGCATGATAGCAAAAAATAATAAGAAGTATCCGCCATTCTTAAGCCTAAAGCTTCCGTTCTTTTTCCAGTCCAAAATTAAAACAACACCGGCCAGCCTTCTAAAATAGTTTTGTTAAATTAAGCAGATATTTCTTTTTTCACATGCTGTCGCTTCTCACAATACATTTTTGGGGTTTTCTGTAAAACTTAAAGGGCGTTGACTTTATTTTGAAAAAGCAATATTTTGAAGAGATTTTAAAAAAGCAAACGACAAAACGACGAAACGCTCTTAAATTTTAATGTTACTTTTATGAAAAATTCTGAATTTTTTCACCTTTTAAATTACACAGTAACGTTGCACGACATAATTTAGGAGAATTTTTCCTGACCTTCATAATTAGTGGCCAAGGCTCATTTGTTTGTAAAGGCCGGACAGCGGCAAAAAATTGAACACGAAGCTCGTGGCTAACAAAATAATCCCTTGCAAATTTTTCATTGCAATTTTCTATTTTTGGGTTTGTGCAGACCTAGAAACAATTATACCTTTCAGTAGCTTTTTGCTCAAATATACATTTGCTTCCCAAATATGACCACACATTTGTACCACATAAGAATCCACCTTGCAAACTTCTTGACCGCAGATGCCGAAGAATTTTTGCTATAAATCGATCATCTAGTTGTTACGACAACCGAATGACATTTTTCTATTCTGAAACTTTAAATTAAAGGTACCAAAAAAGAAACAATCTTGAATGAAAAAGTTGCGTTATTTTAGTATTTAGCTGGTTCTTTTTGGTAGCGCAAGATATGAAAAATTGGGGGAATTTTGCCAGTATTTGAGCCTGAATTGAGGATAAGGGCACTATGTGACACTTGTACTCTATTTCTATAGTAAGTATTCATTCTCTATAAGCAGTCACTTCAATGTTGCCTGTTTTACTCGATAGAGGGCGCTGATCGCGGTTTTTATTACAATGTTTTGATTTTGTGCTTAGTGCAAAACTGAGAAGCTGAGACGCTACACTACAGTTGTAATAAATTTTGATCTCAGCGCCCTCTCGCGAGTAATTTTCCGGCCGAAATTCGATATAAACACTAAACAAAGCAGCTGCTTATCCTACCAGCATGCGCTATTTTAGGTCGTTTCGTTGTGGTTTCAATTCTCACCGCATAGGCAGTTTAAAAACAGCGTGTTCGACCAAGATCTTACCTTGACGTCATGTCGAATGCCATTTGCTCTTATTTTAGAAAAAGAATGTGAAATATGAATATGCGTGGGGGGTATTTCAAAGAAAAAAGGCCAGTAGGTTGTTGACAAAGGATAATGGGTTCGAGCTTTCACTTTACTGTTTCAAGTCCCATGGGGGTATTCAAAGACTGCCTCATTTTTTGGGCTACTCCAGGAGCTCTTTACCGCCAAAACTTACGAGCCTTTGTTGCTGATGTACCCTTCATTTTAGGCAAAGCACGCGGAAGAGAGATTCAATTTTTAAATACCTTTTAGCACGAAACAATGGAGATTAGGGTTGCCATGCCGTGTCGGTGTTTGGCAACTTAACTTCAAAGATACTTATTTCAATTCGGGCGGGAAAATTGTATTCGTTTTCATGTTTTTGGGGGAAAATGTCAAATCTCTACTCCTCTTGTCATATTATTTCAAGCATCGCTGGCGAAGAGATATACTGCGTTTTTGACTGCAAACAAAAGTCACACTGATTGAAAAAACAATATGTCGGCACTAAAGTTTTTAACAAAAAGTAACAATTAATCTTACTTGGAAAATCAGCAGAAAGAAACCTGGGAAGCATCTTTTCGGAAACAAATGTACGAGTATGTCTGACTGTCTATAGCATGTTTTTCGAAGAAACGTAAGTATTAAAAAAGAAAGCTGAAAGCATACGAAAATGCCTAATTTCAACATCAATGCATATGTCAAACGCATTAATGAAAATACGGGGAACAATCGTTGAGTCAGAAGAAAAATAAGACACCGTATAAAAGAGACGCGCTCGTCATTTTGCTACATAGATATCGCAGCTCTCCTGTAGTATCAGAGAACTGCTTACAGAGACATGTACTACTACTTACTTGTTCTTGCGTCAGTTTCAAAAGAAAGCTACTCCCGAGCGCATATCCTATCCTTAAAAACAGTCGGTCAGCAGTGCTGTTTTGTGACTTTGAAAACTGCTTGTTTTCAATCTGTTGAGGAGATAACCCTTTTTTGGCCTTGAAATCAAAACATGTCTGTCTGATTGAGTAAAACAAAAACGATGAGTGAAAACGATATGTTGCAAGCGGAGGACGACGGGTTCTTTGTAAACGACCTCGCCGAGGCCAATATGACAAATTTGACCTCGGCAGCCTCGAATAATTCTTCCAGCTCAGCGCTGGGCTTTGACGAGCTCAGCTACCTCTCAGAGATCATGGGACCCCAGCGTCAGCCTCTGGAAAAGCTGGTGCCCCTGACTGTTGTGTACACGGTGATGTCAATCACCGGCATCTTTGGCAACCTCTCGGTGTGCTGTGTGATTCTGAGAATTCCGTCAATGAGATCGGCGACCAACTACTACTTGTTTTCCTTGGCTGTGTCAGACTTGTTGATACTCTTGTTAGGTAAGGAGGGCAAAAATATGCATCAGCATCTGAATATTACGATTCGCAACGGCTCCCAACCAAATCCCCGTAGCGGTTGAAATTTCAATTTACGCCACGCAAAAACCACAGAGATCAGGTTTCTGCAAGGAGGTTAGGTTATGATGCCACACAAAAATCCTCTTATATCGCTTTAATATATATATTGGTAAATGCTAAAATAACTCGACGTTGATTTTTTTGCGTGGTTATACAACAGCAAAAAAGTGCCGTCGTTTGTCAAGCAATTTCTTTTTTTGCGCTGTACGATTCCGCGAAAACGAGCCTCTCTCATCACTTGTTCCTTTCTTTCGGGAAGTGGACACAGTTTATCAAAATGCTTTATATGAAATGATCAAAAACAATCTTCACAAATCCTTGTATGACACTAAAAATCTCCGCTTAAGTTATAATATTTCCAGCATAAACAGATACCTACATAGAAAATCTTAAACATAAATACGAAGTCTTGCCAGATGTTTGACCTGACCTGCATGAGGCTAAAAAACACAAGATTTAATGTAAAACAAGAGTACTATTCGTTGATAAAACATGCTCCCCCTCCAAGGTTCCCCATATTTGAGGCAGCCAAATTGCTTTCTCGTTTGATAAATGGTCAAAATAGGCATCTATTTACATCAGGAAGCAAACGCTCGTTCCAGCGAGGTATTCGTGCGTGAATGCCTCGAAACGTTAGCATGCATTTATTTAAAATTGTTTCGTAGATATATTTCTGGGCTTTACCAATTTCTAATAATACCAAGCTTGCCATGTGTGTGCAAGAAGGATGGGGGCTGGACCTCCGCTTAATCATACTTCATCTCAATCGATTTATTATTCAAAGTCAAGGCATCCAGTGGAGACAATATTTGTCTGGCAGGGGAACCCTGAGAAAAATCTCTGTGCCATTCTCTGATTTAAAAAGCTCCAAGTTTTGGAAAGGTACATTTTTTGAATATTAGTTACTAGGTCAATGAAATACCGAGCAAGTTTACGCTATTTCAGGAGGTTAATCTTCGTCTTTTGATGCGGCATCTTGCTTTTCCTTGAATTTTAATGGAATTCATCCTTGAATTTCTAATCCACAAAGAGACAGACACATATCAGGGTCCCTTTGATCTGGGTATTTATTCTATTCTATTTTAAACTTTGCTGCTAATTTAATGCGTTTGAGAACTAGAAACAAGAGAAATAAATACAATAGAATTGGGTCTGGTCGGGTACATAGGGAAATTAATGTTTGCAATCTGGTGCCCAACGCTACTCCCTCATCCGATACCGACTTCGTTTCGTTTTAATATGTCATCTGCTCTCTTGTTCATTTCAGGTCTGCCCAACGATTTGTACGTCTACTGGCAACAGTATCCCTGGATATTTGGCACTGGCCTATGTAAAATTCGAGCCCTCGTTTCAGAAATGTAAGCTTGAATAAGAAAATATTTAAATAGGATATTCTTTAAGAAATGGTCTTGATTTTTTAGGACATCATATTCGTCAGTTCTGACCATCGTTGCATTTTCAATGGAAAGGTAAGTGTCCTACCACCATAATGCGTTTTATATTTTTATATTTAGATGTTGAGTGAGCAATTTCCGATTGGAGACTGAAAGAGTATCTCGTAAATGTACTTTAATATTTTTAACAATTTCAGGTACCTGGCCATATGTCATCCTTTGTATTCCTACACAATGTCGGGCCTGAGAAGAGCAAGCAAAATCATTGCCGCAGTCTGGATTATCGCTCTTGTAGCCGCTATTCCATACGCGGTGTTTACCAAAATCCACTATGTACCACATCCTCACACCAACGAGGTAAGCATTGATTACTTATGACATGTACTTGATTATGTCAACTTGTTTGATGATTATGCGTGAAATTGCAGAAAATTTCATAGTGGGAGAAGTACACCAAATCTCAGATATTTACTTGCAAATATCACAAATGCACAGTACACATTAAAAAAATGAAAATGAGCATTATTTTCGATAATTTGCTCGCAATCGTTTCATGAATTTGCATAAAGTTATTGTCGAAACCAAGATACCACCAAGAATTTATGAGAAGCTCGTTTGCTCTACATACGTCCACAAAAGATTCGTTCTTGCGTGCAACCCACCCATTTTATGCTTTCTAACAACCAGGTTTCCTGCTCGACACACGATTTTTTTTTATTTTAAGTACATAAAATTGAGATAAAAAAATGTGTATGGGTACAGGCCTCATTTTGTACCACTGTATTATTGTAAAGTAGTTTAGCGACCAGTTTTGCTGGACTGATTACATCTATATAAATCCGATCAGAAAAGTTAATCATAGAAATAAGTAGTGAGCTTTATGGTCAAAGAAATTGCAAAAAAAATCAATTACCTTTCGAAGGGGCTTTTGCTTTTAATTGTTTGATATTTTTTCTATTTTTGGCGAAATAAACGTACGAATTCTACCAGAACAATCTTGTGCGTGCCTGCCACAAAAAGCTAACTTCTTGCGATTGCATTATGTAAGTCGTATGAGCATATACAAAAGACTCGTATTTTCAGGATATCGTCGAGTCGGCGTTCTGCACGGTTGGCAACCCGACGCCGACGTTCCTCTTCGAGTCCTCCTTCCTCCTCTTCTTCTTGATCCCCATGACCATCATGATATTCCTGTACGTGAGGATGGGGCTCCGCATCCGCAAAACAGCCACCTTCGGCAAGAACACAGCCGTCCACGGGGAGAGCAAGCAGGCTCAGTCGAAAAGGGCCATCCTGAAAATGCTGGGTAATAATCTAATTATCGTCATTATTTTCCACCCTCGCAGAAGGGAACTAAGGGAAAGAGAGAGGGGAAAACAAACCAAAGATATATTAGATATACATCTAATATCTAGCAATTGAAAACGCTCACACGTGTTTACCCTGCACTCAAAAATGTAAATGAAATCGTCATGGCAATTTTCTACAACCGCATAAACGCACTTCGGCAACCGTTTAGTTAAAAGAGACAAAATATACGCGTATACACTAAGTACACAGTTACTTGTCTGTGAACATCTGCAATTGTCCGTGTACTAAAAGCTAATTTAATAAGGATCTATCCATCATGTTTCAGCTGCTGTCGTACTGGCTTTCTTCATATGCTGGGCCCCGTTTCACGCTCAACGTCTCATGATCGTGTTCTACTACGAGTACGAGTGGAAGTTTGTGTCTGACGAAGTCTATCGCCAGATCAACGAGAAGCTCTTCTACATCACCGGCTGCTTCTACTACTTCTCCTCGACCGTGAACCCAATCCTCTACAATGTCCTCTCCGTCAAGTACAGGTAGATGCTTACTGTACTCGTACTTAGTTATGCAGACCTACATTTTAACATTTTTCTGTCTAAAGTAAGTGCACTCTAAAATTGAACTTAAAAGCCCCTTTTTTCGTTGTCTCACCTTGGGGGAAAATGTGTATAAAATTGGGGACACAGGTTGGCACTTACTCCAAGCCTAAAAGCTCAGATGCAACCGTACATAAAACCTCAATGGAGGTCTTTATCCTCGTTTTCCTTTTTTTAAATAGTTTAATTTGTGGCGCTGTTTTGGTCGAGATCAAAGTGTTGCGTCACTCGGGCAGGTCCTTTCACAAACATTTTCTATTTGAAAAGACCTTGCCAAAAATACTTAATTGCCCATTGATTCCCGTAATTGCGGAGAAAATAACCTGGGAAAATATATGGAAAATTGAATGTCACCAAAAAATGTTTTTCTTTCTTTTGAAATAAAGGAATGCCTTCAAGGAAACTTTGTGCGGCAAAGCGTCGTCAGATGTTGGAGGCTTCAACAATGTTGTCGGTGGTCACACGCGCGGTGTTAACAGCACGGCCACATTTGAAAACGGCCATTACCTGAGCGTTGGTAAGTTGTCGTACTAGAAGAACTACTGATCAATTATGTAAGGACAGACATTAATATATTGACCAGCAACGGACCTTTCGCTCCTTTTATTGTGTGATATTGAAAACATTTCTTTTGGATATCTCGATGAATAGTATTTCTTATTCCAGGGAATGGTATTCGAAAGAACAGCACGACGACGCACCTGAGAAGGCCGAGCTTTTCTTCGGAAATGCCGGTCAATGGCCGCAAGTCGAGGTCACGCTCTTTCTTGACGACCACCACCACGATGGACGGACCCTCGATGCAGCTGAGGGTCTTCAGCTCCGCCACGGCGACGGCCTCCACGTCGACCTCGGCTTCGGCCTCGGGATCCGGCAATGGCAAATCCAAGGAGTACACAATCATGGAGGCTCCGACGCTTGACATAAGGTTAGTGGAGGGGTGTGTTTCTGATGTGACATCAAATGGAATGTGTTATCTGAGGGAATTTCCGAGAGAAAAAGGCAAAAAAATCTGTAATGGGATTATGTCAGTAACCTCGTTCTCTTTCTTCGTCCACTCCCACTCCTTTTCCCAGATAATCCTAAGCCAGAGTTTCCATTTTACTCGGGTTTCTCTTTCTCTAATGGTCTTACGCCTGTTGAGTAACATGTCTCGCGGGGCCGGAAACGGAAAATGGCGTGCAAGAGCAAATCAAATCCCGAGTGTGAGATCGAGTATCATCTGCCAGCAGACTTTCTTACACAATGCAGGAAAAGAATGCCTACTCACTTTTCACGCATGCCGATCACGTTCGTCTGCAGTATTGACGAAGGCAGTGTGGAGATAGCAAACGGCAATTTACCTAAACCTGCAATACCAATTGTTCTCAACTTCAACTTTACCAAGAGCCATTCTATTGATTTAAGCCTGAGGGTACGGAGAGCATGACAACCTTTGTAGGAAGAAGACAAACAAATTATGCAGGGAAAACGTTTCAAAATCTATTGATCGATTATTGGATTACTAGAGTAAAAACAGTAGTTTTCCACTTACGTACAGGATGGAAATGGACACGAGGGTCGAGATGCATCCTGTGTCTTCCAATGATCAAGATCTCGGCGGTTCCGCCTCCTCCCCGCCCTCGTCCTCGGGGGCGTGTCGCAGTGGAAAATCCTCCCACCATCGGGGTCTGAAAGGCTTGAGCCTCGGCAGCCTTGCGAGCAGCCTCAGCGGCGGAGGAAAGGCCTCTACGACAGAACATTCCAACGGTGGTGACTCATCAACGTCCTCGATCACTGAGGTACGTAAATAAATAAATCTCTTATGCAATTATGTAATGAGGAGGCATGAATGTGGCCAATAAGAAATAAGCAGATGATAAATACCCTGCATCTTATTTTCCTACGAGGTATTAAAAGACGTACAACACCACAGCTTATCTCACCATTAGCACTAGCAAAGAGCTTACAGTGTCTAAAGGAAGAGGCTCTCATTCTTTCCTCTTGTTTATGAGACAGCAAGCTTGGCATCAACACATCTCCAGACATGAATATATCCTCTGAAATACCCAATACGCTTCTTGTAAAACGACTACATGAGTTTCTCTACAAACATCATTTTTTTGCAGGACAAGCTCATCAGAGGCCACGCCGATTCCAGAGGGGGCAAACTGACCTAAAACTGTCTAGAAAAAAAAACAACAAGAAAAGTACAATGCAAAAATATGAATTTATGACATCAATGACAGGCATTAAAGGAAAAAAGTTTTGAAAGATACTTGCGTCATAGAGTTTTTAGTTACTTTTTTTCCTTCTCATGAAAGCTCAAATAACCAACCAAGCAAGTAAGTCGAATTTCGGTAGGAGAAGAAACACACATTTTTGGGCCTCCCGAAAAACGAGGCTGTCCGACATTCCTTAGTTTACAAGCAACATTAACATTAAAAGTAGACAATGCGCGAGGGAAACTTTATATCCTGCTAAACGCTCCCCAGTTCCAATTACACGAGCGTTAAGAACCTCCTTCTGATATATTTATGATGGACAAAAATAGTTAAAAATGTGCGCAGATTGAGGTAAGAATAACGTCTTCATCTTCTATATCCCGCCATATTTTTAAACGAAAATGACACCGTTGTACAACAAATATTATTGTATTAATAGAAATACTAAATGCCGCATAAAATGTAGGTATCTAAATACGTTAGATATCATTATTATCTTTACAGATTGTGATAAGTGTTGCTAATGAAAAATATTGAAAAATTATGTTGTTAAGTACAGATAACTGAAATATATATAATGTGAAGTCAAAACAGCATGTTTGCCAACAAACAATTGTTATGTCAGAAATTTGCAAGTGCAATCTACTTATTTTACAATTTGTGTCTACATAAACTTGCGAAATTGATAGAAGACTGTTAAAGAGATGGTGCTGTTACTTGTGATATTTGCCACTTTGGCAATCTATTTTTGCTTTATTGCTGCCAGAACATTTTATCTCGACATTGTCGGTCCTTGGGACAACTCGCCTCCTGGTAAGGCAAAATGGGAAATAACGACAATTGCTTTCAAATCAACGTCGGTGTTTTTCTGCATCCCCTCCTGCGTGCTCGTTGCACTTTTAAAATTGATTGGCTCTACATTTTTTTCATCTTTTGAACAAAGTAAATCTGATCGTAGAAAAAAAGTTTTTAGAACAACTATTTCAGGTCCCTTGTTAGGAGTTCCTCTGGCCAGTTGGTCCATCTTCGACTTGCGCGAATCGTTGCAGCAAATTCTCAAGTCTCCCCTATTGGCCTTTCATTCGCTCGTCCTCAAATATGGTCCCGTGGTGCGTGTCAGCCTCGGCGGTCAGACGACAATTTTGCTTGGAAGTGAGTGCACAAATCCGATGCAGCCATCAAAAACATACGGGTCCGAGTAAATAGATTCACACGTACGTTACTTGCTTTCCAAAGGCCTCGAGGCAATCAAAGAGTTCTCCACACTGGAAGAAACGACATCTAGGCCTTTCAACAAGACATTGCTTGACCTTTACTCCGACGGAAAACCTTTAGGTTTCGGGATCGGGATCGGAGGTCCTCGGTGGAAGGAGCAGCGCAGATTTGCCGCGCGAGCTTTAAAAGACCTCTCAGAAGGTCAATCAGGTAACAACCACGTCCACAGCACAGTAGACTTTCATTTTCCAC
>JAAUYL010001092.1_pt1 | contig 19750 bp, 25 predicted proteins | sample 7278011 | NCBI WGS metagenome assembly JAAUYL01 (sample SAMN14350225, study PRJNA611818) | marine sediment metagenome | isolation source: surface marine sediment (1.8m) | place: French Polynesia: Moorea | collected 2018-08
AATGTTGGCAGAAAACAAAAGTGTGACAGTTGATCTGTTAGATGGCAGCATGATCTCATATGTATGCATTTCAAAGTTTTGAACGGTGTCTCTCTGGATGTTAGTTTGTGTGACATTGACCAATGGACAAGTTTGTGCTGATGTTTCTGTCAAACATTTTCGGTAGAATGTTCCTCCATGTTCCAGGACTGCAAAGACATCCCATGTCTCCACAATTGGCTCCGGAAGTGGAGGACAATAAACAGCTAATACATAAAGAAATTGTATAGACCATAAAAACTGGATTAGACACATGTGCTTACTTTCTACGCATTTATTCCATGCTGGCTCAGCAAATGTGTTATTCTCTTGACAAGTGACTTCTTGGAACGGAAGATCTTTGTCTCCTTCAACTTTCATCTCATTTGTGCATTGGAATTTGATTTTCTGGCCAACCTCAATAATGTCACCGTCCCATTCAAAAGGTTCAACTCCTAGATCTGGCGATGGTTTTGGAGGTTCCAGGCAGTGCGTCCCTGATTAACAAGCGGATGAGATTTGATTTCTAGGAATGATTTATTGTAAATTAAACTTACAAACACAATCCATAACCTTATCTCCAGGATACCAAGCCTTGTCCCAACCGCATGTGAAGTCTTGAGTCTGGACAATGTCACCCGTATCTGGGTTCTTGAAAGCCCTACCACGTCCGCATTGGTAAACCACTTTGGAGTCGTAGATGAGAAGGTCAGCATTTACGGATGGAGAATAGGGGACATTTGAAAGAGCTTCAGGACAACGGACTTCCTGTACGCATATTGACGGTCCACCCAGCATATAATAAATCTTGAACTTTGTTGACGGATCTGCGACGCCATTCTTTTCTAAAAAAAGCACTCTCTGTTCACTTGCAGAATTCGGATTTTTGACTGTTAATCCAGATACCTGTGGATGAATAAAAATTTACTGCCAATAAAAACATTTAGATAGATATACATTCAGTTCAGGTCGTCTTACTGGTGTTGCAAAAAGAATTTTAGAAGAGAACGTGATGCTGATGGCAGATACGTTGGATGGAGATCCGATCTCATAGTTGTCATGTTGTGCATCTATATTATTGTCAGTGAGGTCAACACTAGCAGTTAAGCTTACATTGACCAGAGGGCAAAACTGGAATGAAGACTCAATCCTGCACTGTCTGAAGACTTTCCCCCACTCTTTCAAAACGGCGAATGAATCCCAAGTCTCCACAACTGGCTCGGGAAGTGGAGGACAATAAACGGCTGAAATAAATATCTGGATCCACATCAATGATCGTTAAGCAATGATGACATGTGCTTACTCTCAACGCATTTGCTCCATTCTGGTTCATCAAATTCGTAGCCACTTTTGCAAGTGGCTTCCTGAACAATCATGTCAAAGTCTTGCTCGAATTTCATTCCATTTTTGCACTGGTATTGAATTTTCTCCCCAACATCAATGACTTCACCATCCCAGCCAACCGGCTCAAGTTGGAGATCTTCTTGTGGAGTTGGAGGAGCCAAGCAGTGGGTCCCTGAAAAGTATTCCTTGATGATTTGTAAGTTATCTATCAAAAGAAGAAGATTGGCTTGCATTGACACTGGAGAAGATTAGGTTCTGGAGACCACTTCTTGTCCCAGCCACAGTTGAAGGTTTGCTTCATGACAACCTGTTCATTGTCTGGATCATAAAATGCCCTTCCTACCCCACATTGGTAGGAAATCTCTGAATTATAGAGAAACTCTTGGGTGGTTGGGTCGATTTCCTTGTCCCCGAATTCACATTGAATGTCAATGAGGCAATTGTCTTGGCTGTTTGATTGCATGACAAGATGTTGCTTCCAGTCTGGATCCTCCAATTCAGCTGCCTCGTTAACAGTGTGGTGAAGCTCAACAATGCTCTCATCAGCAGTCTTCTTAGGATCTGTATCAAAGGTTGTCTCCATCCCAGATGATATAGAAACCAAATCATTGGCAAAGAACAGTTTGATGGTGATTGCATCTCCAACTTGGATGTGGCTCTTGACAGCATTGAATTTAATGGACTGATCATAAAGTCCATTGACAGCAAGGGATAGCTCAGATATCTCAATCTGTTTGGTTAAAAGACAGGTGGGCTTGGATGAGTCATTGAAGCAGGTTCTAAAATTTTGTCCAGGTGAATCTAGGTTGGCAAATGACTCCCACACTTCCTTTGCTGGTGTTGGCAATGCTGGGCAGGTTTTGGCTGAAGAAGTAAAGTCAAGAGTCAATGCATTTTTAGAATAAAGAATATATTATTACTTTCGACACAGTTAAGCCAGGTTGGTTCTTCCCACTTGTTTTCTGGCAAACAGGTGGCTTCAATCAATTCCAGGTTGAGATCATCCTCAAACTTCATTCCGTTCTGACACCTGTAGCTGACATTGGATGATATTGGAACTGGAGCATTGTCCCAGTTGAATATTTCCAATCTTGCTGCATCTGGAGGGCTAGGTGGAGTCAAGCAGTGAGTCCCTACAATGCAAACCTAATTGGTAGAACTCAAAAACAGTCTAGACTTGAAATTGACTCACATTGACAATCAAAGATTTCATCTGATGGTTGCCAAGTTCCATCCCAACCGCAGGTCAGGTTCTGCCTTGTTACCAATTCCTTTGATGGAGTCAGCAGAGCCCTACCAAGTCCGCAATAGTAGCTAACCTGAGCGTTGTAAACAAATGGATAGGTGGTAGGATTAAACTCTTCCTCTTTGTTCTCGTCTGACAATATGGCGGCCGGCACCTCACTGCTGCCAATGCTGGCGCAGAAGATCTCTTGAACGCAAAGCAAACCCTCCCCAGAGTTCATTATGCCAGTCTCAAAAGTGTAGCCGATATCCTTCTGGATTTTGATCTCGTCGTTTTTCAAGGTGAGAGCCTCATCATCTTTCACGTTATTGAAGTAGGCATCCTGGAAGAAAGGAAAATTAGACACCAAGCTGGACATGCTTAATGACAATACGGCGATTTACAGCGCTTGAAACGTAAAAGTCTTTGTTGGAAAAGACAACTTTGATGTCAATGCCTGTCAGGTCTTCGGCGACTGGCGTGATTGTCAACGTTAGTTTTCCATTTTTAGTGTTTTCGTCCACGATAAACTTATTGGTGATGATCGGGCACATTGGACTGCGCTTTGTCAGGCAATCCCTGAATATCCTTCCAGGATCATCCAATCTGGTGTAGGCCTCCCAGACTTCCGTTTTGGGACTGGGCAAAGCTGGACAAGTTTTCGCTGAAAAAAGTCGAGCTTATCAAGGACACTTTAAATAAAATCTAATATTTCTTTGTATACTTTCAATGCACTTGTCCCAGGCTGGAAGGTCCCACTGGTTGCCTGGTAGACAAGTGGCATTGATCGTCGATTGCGTCACGTCTTTTTCTAGCCTCATCCCGTTTTTGCAAACATAAGTCAAGCTGGCTTCCTGTTCAATTAGCTCCCCGTTCCATCCTATTAACTCGAGGTCATAGGCATCTGGTGGAACCGGTGGTGTCAGACAATGAGTAACTGAAAATGCAATTGTTCAATGAAGTATACTTGAAATGCAAGAAGTCGATCTTACAGGTGCACTTCATCAACTGGTCAAAAGGCTCCCAACCTTCAATGTTTCTCCATGCCCCAGTCCAGTCACATGCCAGGCCTTGCTTCTCTTGAGTGACACCATCTGAATTGGGAACCAGAAATGCTCTTCCTCTCCCACAGTAATAAGTGACTTCTGATTCAAAGATGAACTCATGCTTCGTTGGATCAAACGAAGAATTGCTTGATGCCATCTCTTGGAAGGCCAAGCCACCATAGGTGTCACTGACAATGTCAGCACAGAGAATGTCCTCAATACACAGATCCAAGGACTCGTCAACGATGCCAACACTGACATCAATGTGGGTGTCAGTGCTGGACAATGAACTCTTTTGCATCAGCACCTGGTGTGCCTGAACCTCCACCTTGGGACTTGAATCAAACGAAGACTAGGGAAAAATATAAAAATAAAAAACTCTTATCCAGACGGAAATGTCTCTATGTCACCTCTATGTTTGTTGGAATATTCTTGGAAAATGTTATCTTCAAAGCCAAATCGTCACCATCTTTTACAGATTTCAAAAACAGCCTAAACTTGTGAGTGACCTTAGGATCAGACGAAGATGTCACACTTGACACCCTGATGACTTTCGATATCTTCAGACACGTTGTCTTGGCATGTTCAAGCAGACAAGTCCCAAATGTATGTCCAGGATTGTCCAGCACTGCATATGACTCATCTTCCAATGATGGTTCTGGTAGAACTGGGCATTTGCTCGCTAAATCCGAACAATTGAAAGTATATTGTAAACATTAAGGTATACATAATAGGTTACTCGGTATGCAGATTGGCCAACTGCCGGGCGATGTGATTTCATTATTTTCAGAACACGACAATGACAACTGTTCAGATGATCTCCAGTCACTCTTGGACTTTTGATTTCCTTTGCAGACGTAGTTGACAGCCTGCAAAAAAGATGGTTAGTTAGTACAAAGAAGTCAAAATTGATTTATTGATTACCGAGCCTATTGTAATTGGTTCCCCATCCCAGCCATCGATGATCATGCCTGACTCGTCTGGTGGAGTTGGAGGATTTGTGCAATGAGTCCCTGAAATGGTTATCCAGGATACAGAATATGGATCAAAGTTGGTAATTTTTCTGTGCTTACAGGGACACTTAAATTCACTGGATATAACTTTGGAGTAGGTGAAGTCTTCGTTCCATTCGCACGTGGCTGTGACAGGATCACTAGTCATGGCACTTCCGGTATGGATTCCTTGTCCCTCCTTTTCGCAATCATATCTGTGCAGGTTATCGAAATATTTAAACAGATACTCGATCGTTGCAGAATGTAAAAATGGTATTACTGGAACATTGTCCCAAAAGTGATTGTGCTTAGAGTGGCAAGTGCTTTTTGAGCAGCTTCAACCTTGTCAGCTTCCGGTTGTTGGTAGTCATGCTGCCTGACCCTCAGTTCGAATCGGTCAACATGAGATTCGGAGGCGTGAACGCCACTCCATGTCATACCGTCTCCATCTGATGTTTTCATGCCAAAAAAGTTTACAAACGCTGAACAATCCGCAGATGACTTGGCCCTGAAAAGTTGGAGATTGCTGTCAGTCAACTTTGAGTTGTTCTTTTTCGTAATTTTACCATGTTTTTGCTCGATTTTGCTCAAGACACTGACTTAATTGCAAAGCATGACCAAAATGCAATGACAAAGAGTCCTGAAGATAAAATAGAAGCAAGATAATGATCTGAATAAAACCCATCCATCTCCTTTTTTCACCTCGAGTTTGCTGTTTTCTGGTGTCGAGTATTTGTCTACAAAGAGCTTGAAGAGGTTTGCACTATCTTGAACATGAAAGTTGTCGTAAAAGGCTTCGCCGAAATGTCCCTTCGTCCACGCTCTCACGTTCAGCTTTGGATTTTTTGAGTGAGTGATCCTGAGAAAAAGATAGATATGGTAATGTTGGGTGCACATAACAAATATTTACTGATGAATGTAGTGGAATCCAGTAAACAACTCATTGTTGCCTTCATCCACAAAGCCATAATCATAAGGGTCTCCGTTGTAAAAGATGTCCTAAAATCATAAAGATTTACGTGTTGGAGTTTCGGTCAATTTTGTGGTTAGCCTACTTTGTTGGCATCAACAGCATTGTCACGTCTCAAAACAATTGTCCAGCCGTCCTCGCAAAAGACTTTGATCATTGCGTTTCTTCCTTCCGTTGGCGGCATTACATAATAATAACCAGATTCTACAAAGCCCTCATTCGCCAGCTCTGTACAATCCCCTGCAAACTTGTTGTCCATAGCCGTGTAGTAGGGTGCTATAATGATAATTTAATTACCGATATTCTAATATCGACATTAAAAGACACTTACGGGGAAAAAATATATAGGGCTCCAGTTCGGAAACGTGAAAGTTTTTATTGCCAGTGCCAGTCCCCTGTAAAGCCAGATATTGCCCGTACATGACTCTGTCGCAAAGGATTTCACGAGTTTTCTTTGCTGCGTCAAATGCTATTGACTGGCTGCACGGCGGAACTCCATGAGCTTGTTCAAGATCTTCTAAAATCCCTGAAATATTTAATACAGGTTGGAACACAAATAGAGGGAAATAAATATGAACACGTACTCCCAACAATTGGCTTGTCCTTGAGGACCCAGACCTCAAGTTTGTCAATCTCATAATCGGTCAATTTTAAGCCAGAAATGAATCTTGGCTCGAGCATGTTTACGAGCACGAAGTGCTTGTCGATGGTGAAGGTCTTGCTGATTTTGGTGCTGACGTCTTTGTCATGGAGGGGCTGGAATTTTTCCTCTCCTCCAAAGCTAGTTTCGACTGTGAAACCCTCCATTGGGATTCTTGTGGCTGACATTAGATAATGGTTTCATTTAGGTTAATTTCAAAATCCTAATAAAAATAACACTTGTTACCTCTAGATTCAACAAGCCTCCTTTTAAATCCAGAAGGCGGATCCACCGGAGCAGGACAGACCTTGGCTATATTTGAAGAAGGAATTCTTAAAGCATTATCAGAAAGGACAACAATTATTTTGTGTAGAATTTACTCTGAACGCAGTTGGGGAAAGAATCCGTTCCTGAAAATATCGGGTCGCTCACCGGGCTGAGCTTCTGGCACGTGATCGTGTATGTGGACTTGCTCATGTCTTCCGATAGCCTCATGTCGTCAAGACACTCGTAGGTCTTGGACTCGCCTGCCAAAGTCGGCGTTTTGTCATCCAGGATGAGGTTAGATCCATCGGGAGCATCAGGAGGGTCAAAGCAGTACTTTGCTACAATGGAAAAAGTAATGCAATGCTGCAATTTTTACGTGATGTAGCGTTATTTGCACACCTATGCATTTATATTCCTTGGCAATGTCCTCGGTGGTCCTGGACCACCTGCCTCCCGGGACAAGGCAGTCGACAATGATTTCATTCTTGATTTCGTCGCCGTTTTGATACAAGCCATAGTATTCGTCGCAGGTGTAACTACATAAAAAAGAGTAAGCGGAAGTGAGGACAAAACTTGGCCACGTGCAAAGAAACTCACGTCAGCTGTTTCTCGCCGACTTGGTAGTAGCCCGCGGGGTCGTGGTCGCTGGACATGTTGGCGATCGGGGTGGGAGGGAACCCCTCACAGAGGACCCTCTTCTCGCAGATCACGCGATAGCCTCCGGCTTTATTCTCACCCGTGGCATCGTTGTCGCGGTCGGCCTTCAAGTACCTGCCGTCCGATTGCATGACGACGTCCGTGCGCTTCTTGTTCTTCTTGGACTTGTTCTCTGTTGGCAATTGTTGCAGTGTCCATTTGAAGGGTGTTCCGTCCGAGGCATACGTGATCTTTCCATCCGCCCCGACATCCAAGCCAAGCCAGGTCATCGCCGCTTTGTAGCCGACGTCTGACATGTACTGCTTGACCTCGTCCTTCTCGTAGCCATTCTTGGTCTCCAAGAGGGCGGCGCCCATGGTCTCGCAGTACTCGATGGCCTTGGGCCTGGTCATGGCTACCCCGCTGGGGTACAGTTCCCACCCAGGCTTGATCTGGAAACGGGAAATTTTCGGCCTCATTTCCCGGGAAACCGTGCATTGGAATAATTTAGATTTATTACGTAAACCACATTTCCAGGGAGTCCCGGCCTTTTTTCCCGGGAAACGGAAAATGAAAGTTTGGGAAAATCTTACCTCTGTCCATCCGTCGTCTGAAGAGCTGGGCTTAAGCTCACAGATAGCTCCGACTGGTAAGTGAAAGTGCACAGGGACATCGTTCCAAATTCCATTCTGGTTGTGAAGATAGGCCATAACGACATCTTCCCCGCCATTTAGATCAGATGGTTTTCCATTATTAAAATGATTGACCACGATTGGTTGACCATCAGACGGGTACACCATCCTGGAATTGTAAGAATATAAAGATTAAAAGCGTTGAACACACAACTAAAAATAACCTCTTTTCCTCCTTGAAATCATTGATGCCCATGATGATGTTTCTGTATTTTGTGTCCTTATAAACCTCCCTCATCGTGTTTTTGTAAGTTTCAACGTCGCTCCTCGGCTCGTAAAGGCGGCCTCCATTTTCTTTGCATTGAGCAATGGCCTCGTGATAGCCGAACGTATACGAAGTCGTGGCCGCTGGTAGGACCTTCAGGAGCTCCCCGTTGTACATCTTGAAGCCGTCGGGCATGTCAGTCACTGAAATCAAGAGAAAGTCATTCGGACAAAAAATCTCAGCCGTCGAGGCTTGCCGACCTCGGCATTCGTAGTTGACTTGGAGATCCTCCTTCGTGACGGACCACTTGCCGGAGGCCAAGCATTGGGCGTCAACGCTCTCCAAGACCTGATCCTGCCCGACCTTGAACATGCTGTAGATCTCGGTGTTTTCACACGTGTACCTGCAAATTATATACATATATTGCACGTAGGTATGTATCTATCTATTGTTGTAGGTAGATATACTTGATCTCCATGCCCACCCGATAGCGTCGCTTAGGGTCGTAGTCGCTAAGAATCAAATGCTTCGTGGAACTCGTGTACTCGGGCGGGACGATGTTGCAATAGGCAGGGCCATCCTCGCAGACGGCTCCGACCTGGTCTGAGTTCGAGGCCGGCGACCTCGACAGCCTCCCGTTCTTCTCCAACACGACCGGGTCCGTTCCCTTCTCGGTGGCGCTGTTCTTCCACAAGGCGTAGGGCACTGGCTCCCCGTCCGACTCAAAGCTCAAACTATAACATGATCACCGTTAAAAAGTCTTTTGCCGTTGATAATAAATGTGTACTGACATTTTTTCTGGATCTTTGTTAAAGATCCCCGCCCAGGCAAAGTCCAGCTTGAGGTTGGTCATGAGCTTCAACACCATGTCGGTGTCGAACTTGTCGCCGGGCTCGACGATGCGCCCGCCCATGGCCGAGCAGCACGCCTTGGCCTCCGCCAGGGTCTTGAGGTTGTTCTCGCCGCTGTCACACGTGAAAAACACGCGGCCAGATTTGGTTGTCGAGATCTGGGGCGGCATCGGGTCGCACCCCGAGTTCGAGGTCGCCCTGATCACCCTCTTACCTGATCCCGATGTTGTTACTGTTGTTGGACCAATTGCTATTGAAGAACCGTTCCCCGGATCTATCCCAGTAACTGGGCCTTATTTTATAAGCTCACACGTTAATTAAATATTAGAAATTAATTGCGTACTTAATATAATTGCGCCTTAATTACCTATACAGTTTGGAATCGGATCCCATTCCCCCTCTACACAGGTCAGGATAACCTCCCTGTTCCTTGATCCGTCCACAAGAAAACCATCAGGACATTGGAACCTTAAAGTAAGATCGAAAGAAATGTTAAGTCCCTGGAAAAAAGTAAAAAAATGTTCGCAGAATAAGTCAGTTTCGAAATGCGTTTTAACGAAATGAAAGTCTGAAAAACACTGCACATTTTGGAATTGCAAAAATCAATATTTCGTGGATAAAAAACAGAGCTACTATCGTTTGCTTGAAATGAATCCAAAACTATTGCAGCGACTCCTTGAAGAATATTTTTTCGCGATTTTCGCAATAAGATTAATGAAATGATTTTGAAAAAAACAACCCTGCAAAATTAAGACACATTTTGTTCTACTTAGGAGCTTTTAAATATATTTTTCTTTCTACGTAAAATACTTTTAATGTGGTATGAGCACATGAATTGGAAGCAATATGAAGCATTTTAACAAATAATGTTGCGCCGCACGTTTGACATGTAAAAGTTTAAATTCGATTTTCAATTCCATATTTTTATATTCTGTTTCTTGAAAAGATCCTCAGCAGCCAGCATTGCTCTAGTTCGGGTTCTTGTTCTTCGCCACCGCCGCTGCGAACAACCTGCTGGTGGCCTTGCTCCCCATCTTGGGGTCGGTTGACCACGTAGCCCTGGGTGGTTTTAAGGGTGTTGGCGTAGTTGACCACGACGATCGTGCAGTAGACGTTGAAGGCCATGAAGGTCGCCAGGTAGACGTGCAGCCACGGGAACTCGTCTCTCATGTCGTCCCCGACAAGACAGAACAGGAGCCAGACGGTAAGAATGAGGCCGGTGATGGCAAAGTTCAGGAACAACCAGGCCGCCACGACGTTGGGCTTCCTCAAGACGATGGCCACGAGGGTCGAGCACTCCTGAAAATGCGAATCCATAAATTGGAACTCATAGAAATTTTGGGGGGTAATATACCACTATGAAAATGGCCGTGAAAACTGTCGGGACGGCGATGTAGAGCGGCCGGACCTCGTCCTCGTTCTCGTCGGTCAGCGTTGAGTTCATCATCACGAAGAAGAAGAAGACGAGGCCACCCCAGAGAGGATCCGGAGGCTGAGCAGGAGGACGCTGCCCCGGCGGAGGCCGACACAAAAGCAGCATTTCGACGTCTCGGGCACGATTCGCATTAAGCAAGGACAACACATTCTGACAAAATTATCTTCTAAGAAGGCAATAAATTGCAAATGGATGGATTTGAAAATGAAATGAGTTTTGACATGTTTTGATCGTACACTTTCAGGCAAGTCTTTCCAGCAGCAACCAGACCAGACGGAGAGCATTTCACATAAAAATCGTAGCGCAACTTTTCTACCCTACAGAAATCACGCAACCTCAACATCAAGTAATAGCGATTTTTTGGTAAAAATGGCAGGTTTTATTGTTGACTAGAAAAAAAGTATGAAAAACGGTACAAAATATTTTGGGAATTTGATCTACATCTTGGGACAGTGGACCCCGTCGTGACGCTGGAGGTTGGACTTGTTGGCGGTCTTGTACCCGCAGGAGAAGCATTCGTGCCTCTTGAGGCCGGGGTCGTGGGTGGCCATGTGCCTGTCGAGCAGCGTCTTTCGCTGAAACTTTTTCCCGCAATTCCCGATCTGGCAAAAATATCCGTGACTGCAAAAAATGATAAGCCATCTGTCACTAGTTATTTTTATGACTCTGAGTGCTACATAAATAGAACCATCTACTATTTAATTGAACCTGCAATTTTGCTGAAATTGCAAACTGCAAAAAAACACTTGCTCGTTTTGTCGTTACAATTGAAATGCAAAACTCACCTATGAACACTACGGGCGTGAAGCCTTTGCTTTGCCTTGTTTTCAAAATGGATGCCACAACACAAATGGTTCGACTTTGTCAAAGCCCGTTCGTGCATGGCCAAGACGTGGCGTTTGAGGTTGCTCCTCCTATCGGTGGCATAGTTGCAGTCGGAATGGTGGCAGCGGTGCAGCCGTTGCTGACCTCGGGCGGCCTCAAACGAGGACGCGAGCCTCGGCGACGGTGGCAACCTCGACGACAAAGGCGGTGGCGGCGGCCTCGCGATCGACATCAGGGGTGGGGGCGACGTGGAGGACGCCAACGGCAAGGAGGAGAGCGACGACGGCATGATCATCGAGGGCGAGGCCGACTTGTGTCTTGACCCTGTAGAGGATGATGATGATCTTGGAGGCCGCAGTTGGGGCAGCCATGGGGGAGGACTACCCGAGGCCGTCGGGATCGGGGTCGGCGTCGGGGACCCCGTGAAAGCCGAGGCCGTGGCCAATGTTGGTTGCGTTTGAGGTAGAAATAGCGAGGCCGCCGAATGATTGTAACTGCCGGGGACTCTGCTTGCGAACGCAGGATTCATGGCGACAAGTCTTCGCACTGCGACAATAAAATGTTTTAAGCATGTATATTTTAACAGAAGTCTTGCCTTACCTTGATCAAAATATCGCTGCAATTCAACTCGCTCCAATCTGTACAGGTGCTCCAAGCTCGAGGCGTACGACGTCCAGAACGTTGACAACGAAGGAGAAGCAGGTGCTGACGCCCCCGATCCCGATGTTAACGAAGGTGAGGTTGTCGGTAATACTTCTCCGAGGCCGAGGCCCCTTTGCGAGGACGCCGTTTTGTTGATGCTCAAATCCATGACGACCTCGCTCGCGGACGGATCGCAGTGAAATGAAAACCACCGAAGCGCGAGCTGAGCGGCGAGACACGAGTGAGTGAGCGAGCGTCAGAGTCTCCCGCGACTTCCCGTCGAAGCAAAAGTTCCGCCGCGCCTTTTGCTTTTTAGAAAGCCACCAGCATGCATATGATTATGGTGAGTGGTCAACTCTTAGTCCAAACGACAAGTGTCTGGATGACATATCATAAAACAAAACCAGCATCAAAGTAGGTTTAAATTGATTAAATCTAGATTGTTTTTTGCAAAAATGGCTAAATATGGCGAACATATTCACCAGACAAATATTTGCATATTCCCTAGACAACACATTTCGCGTTGAAAGTACAAATCAATCTGAACGATCTTTGAAAATGGACTTTGTCACTAAGGTGACTTTTTTATAATCTATTTACTCGTATATAGAATTTACAGTTTTACTGCTGACATGTTTTGCATGGTTTCGTTGAACCACATAAAATATGGTTGAATGTTGAGAGTATAATTTGAATATTCGGACAATCTGGATTTTTGGAAAAAATCTGCAAATGTTAAAAAATTAGCGCACTTGCGAAACGCAAAAAAAAATTAGGGCAATTTAATTTTAACCATAAAATAAATGCTAATGGTTTTTATGGAAAGTACACCTTTCTTTTTTCCTGGTTACATTTGATTTGATAATCGCGAGAAGATGTCTATCTTGAAAATCAAATCTCATTAGGTGTGGGAGTAGTGGTATTACTAATTTTTGACCACCTTGGTTTTATGCTATTGTCCTATCAATCTACCCAAATATTCTGTCTAAAGTAAGAATGAGCAAACGACAATAGATTTTTGGGTTTCAGTGGAAAATGGAGGATGTCTCAATTAGGTTGATGCGCTATGGCCGACCCCAAAAGTGCCAAAAATACTGGCCACCACCGACGATTTTTGCACTTTTACAATTCGGAGACAAAGTGGCATAGACAAAATCACGGATTAGTTATAAGCCCATGGTTAACATTTCTATGGCATTTTGTGTCCAGGTGTTCTGTTAGTTAGTGTAATCCCATTGTCTAACACTAACCCCTTTTGCCACGCTTTTATTCATGTCCAACATCTCAATTCTCAATGAAACATCTCATTTTGAGGCAGAAAAATTCCGGATTTTTTATAAAAAATATTTTTTTTGCTCATGCAGTCACCCTAAACAATATGCAATGATTGCAAAAATAAAATAAACTTATTTTTGGAAGACCAAAAAAATCCGGGAAATCGTACATACAGGAGAAGAAGTGTAATGGACCGCAGCTGCATCGCATGAATTTGCACTAGAATCTACTTCGCACCTACTCGCATGCATTGCTATCAAAGAATTAAAGATGTTTAAGTTTTTATTTGCTTTCCCTATTTTTGTTAAAATGTACATTGAAATGCATCAACTCGTAAATTTTCCAACCGGGTTTAAGCTTTTTGTCAAAACTATATCTCACGTTGCAATTTTTTGCTCTTTAATTCTGCACAGACGGTGGCACAGATTGATTGTAAAAATGCTGAAATATAGCAAAAATATACCTATTGAAAAGAGATTTCAACGTGAACTTAAAATGAGCACTAGATTTTACTATCAGGATTGAAAAGCCAACACTTTAAGCTGAACAAAATAATCAATTCTAATTATAATGTTCGTCACGGTGGTATCATCAGATCAATGTACATAATGTACCATCACATAAATAATATATAAAAACTCGTGAAAATCAGGCAAGGTGCAACGTAGCGCACAGTGTCCAGTTTTGGGATGGCATGCTCGATACTTTTAACCCCCCGGACAAACGAAAACGGAAAATTACAACAAATGCTCACCGAAGTGTGACCATTATTGTCAGTCATTATGTATTCCCGCACATTTTATAGATTGGGATGGTTTTTCGAGAGTTGATCACCGTTGGGGAGACGCGCTAGATTACTGTTTGGAAGCTCCTGCAACATTTAACAACTCGCCAAGGCAGGTTCGAGCAGGTGCTCACTTCAAAACTGAGTGCTCCTCTTGTACGATAGTGAAAAATCAGGAACTATGTAGATCGTAGTAATAAATACATTTAAAGTGACACCCCCGCACCTCAATGACAATGGCCACGTGATCGTTGGTTACTGTTTGGTTTTATTGTATTTTCTGATACCAATTGTCAGCCCAGAAAGAAATCCGTTCATTATTTGTATCTGTTAGAGCAATGTAGACCACCCAATTATTTATTTTAAAAAAAATATTTTTGCAAGTTGTTGAAAAGTGAACAAAAAATATCTTAGATTTAGATTGGGAAACATGTGCTTGCATCTGTTATTTTATTTTTAATTTTCTGTTTACAAATGGTATTATTTTTTTCGTGAAATTCGATTGTTAAATGTTTTGTTTAAAGGGCAGCAGTCAAAACATACAAATCAACCAAAAAAAACGGGAAAAAACAAAAGCAAGGGCAGTCAGGACAGCAGAGGTTAAATAGGAAGAGCTCACTCATTTTCCAGGCCATTATGATACATGTTGTAACCACACCCTTGGACTAAAAGATCCTAAAAATGCCAAAGATCCAAATCAAGGTATCATATGAATAGTTATTTGGATTTCTGTCAAAGTCCAGGATGGCAACACACATTACAAGGATAATAACAGTTCAGAGGCCATGATAATTGAGGTTCTTCCCTCCTCGACGTCCATGTGAGTTGTTGCAGGTGCTTCTTCCGTTTTGCTATCTACATATGCATGAACGTCCAGCAGTCCAATTCTACCTAAATATTTCCCATATCATCATTTTCATGTCCAGCTTCGAGATGACAGCCAAAAAACCAAAGGATCGATTTCACAGTAGAATGTTTCTGCTTTTTTCCCGTTGCTCAGTGCAATTTCACATAAAAACATATTTCTCGTCGTCACAGCTTCAAAATGCATTAGATGGCAAAATGGCAAGCGAAAGATTGTGATCTACTGTTCGAATTTTTGTAAAAACTGCAAAAAGCACAGCTTTGCAAATTTTTACTGACGTCAAAAACTTGCAGGTTTATATTAAAAAATAGTGAAATCATGCCGATTTTAAGTTTTCAATGCCACACTTTTGGTTGATTGTGGGGTGGCAGCTGCATCGTCCAGAAGTCTGATGTCATGGACTTTTAAAAATGATGATGATCATAATCGTCGCCGATGTCTCCAGCATAATTGATCCTTGATTTATGACGCCACAAGCCAGATGGCTTTCTTTCTCACCTGCGGATTGCATAGGATTTTATTAAGCGGAACATTTCGTCACGAAACCTTCTTACTTTGGTTGGATCTCAGTAGAAAGCTCCCTTTTAGAAAGGGGGTGACGGGGCGGGGATAATAATTGTGAAATCAATTATTTGTCGTTTTATTCTACGAACCTCTTATTTACATTATGCCACATGCCAAGACTTTTTTAGGCCGGCCGGCGTTTGATCGAAGATCTCGTCGTTCGAGAAAATGGCGACCACGATAGCACCTCCCAAAACCTTGTCGGTTAGCCTAGATCAGGCCTTAAAGCTGAGGTCGGCCGTCGAAGCCGGCAGCTTTAACATGGTGACGACGGAGGCCGCCCCAGGGGGCATGGGGACCTCCATCACAAAGAAGTCGAGCCGGAGCCATGCCGCCTTCGTCCACGACCTCAAGATGAGCGTCCAGGGCGACGGAGCATTGAGAGAGTTGTTGCTAGACAAGAAAAAAGTTCAAGCCGTCGGGAGGCAAACGTATGCCAAAGCACTGGCAATCCAGCATCGAGCGGTGTGGGCGCAAAAAGCCGCGAGGCTGAGCCAGTCCTCGGCCGGCCTCTATGAAGAAGTCATCGGGATGGTACGCCACCTGTGGGCGATCAGAAAATCTTGCTCGTATCTCGGCAACCCCGCTGTCGAGGCCGGAGAGCATGTTGACGTCGGTGTTGGTGGAGATGTCGCCGACTTCAAAACTGCAGATGAGGTCCTCTTCGACCTCGCCCGGCGCCAAATGGAAATGGAGGACGAGGCCAGCAATATTGCGACGACGTTGGGCAACCTCGGCCTCTGTCGGGACAATCGCCACGAATTCAAGGATCAGCTGAAGGCCGTCATCAATGACCTCCGGCGCGAGGAGGCCGCCATCGAGTCCGGCCTCCCTTGGCTGCGGAAGAATCACATGAAGAGCTACGAGACAGCAGCCAACCACTTTGCCATCTGTTCCGCCCTCAGCCCGTCCAAGATGATCAAGATCAAGAAGTCGGCGGGCTCGAAGAAGTCGAACGTTTATGACAACGACGACCTTAGTGACGAGGCTGTGTCAGATATCAGCAGCAGCAACAATCACACCACTGCCTCCTCCGAGGATAGCGCACCATCCTCCACCACCAAAAATAGTATTCTTGCCATTCAAGATCAGTCGAGGAAAGTAAGCATTGATTCGGGTGTCCATGTCGAGTCAAAAGACAATGAGAAAGACGAGATCATCCCGGAGAAATTCAAGAAGCAGGCTCTTGAGCGACATTGCGAGCGTTGCCAGCGCAAAATGTCCGTGAAGTTTGACTTCGACAAGATGGAGACGGAGGGCGATCCCGAGGCCTGGGTCCTGTTTAATTGCTCGATGTGTTCAACCCCGGTAAATCCCGGACAAGATGATCAGTATGCCGTTGACGACGACGAAGACTCGTCCTCATCGTCCGTCATGTCAGATCCGATCACCGATCAGTTCTCGGCCATTCTCCAGGACATCACCGTCTACTACACCAAGAAGCTGGACATGTTCCGAATCAAGTTGGAGCACCACTATCGCAACCGTCCAGACCAGGGCCACTACGAGCTGGCATTGGCGCTCATCACGACCTACGAGGACCATTGCAACAAAGAAGAATTGTGGAAGGACATGTTTTGCCAGCTAGTGGGCGGGGAGGCCACGCCCCTGCACGCGACCTCGATCCACCGATGGATGGTCGACGAGGCCCAGATCAAGGCTGCCATGAGGGCGTGCGTGAGCGACCTCAGACGCGAGCGGGATAAGGTCATCTCCAGCATGGACAAGCTGAAGCTCAAAGCCAGGAACGAGAAGCTCAAGCTGAAAGGGCACAAGACCATGGTGAAGGACCAGATGGAGCGTTGCCAAGCCCTGCACAAGAGCCTCCAGGTCTTGAGGCAGTCGAAGAATCAGAGGTTACGACAGGAGAAGAAGGCGAAGGAAGAGGAGGACAAGAGGCGGGAGATGGAGAGGCTAAAAAAGGAGGCAAAGTTTCGGGAGCGCCAACGCGAGCAGTGGGCCCAGATCAGATCCCATCGCCGCAATCAGGAGGAGATTAAGGCTGAACGACGATTCCAACTGCATCAAGAACTCAAGGACACCGTTCAGAGGAGGAGGGAGAAGGCGCTCCAAGACTTTATCCGGATTAACCTGCGCAAGGTTATGGCGGAGCAAAAGGTTCTGGAACGAAAGGCTGCCATTGCAGCCAAGGAAATGGAAGTCCGGTAAGAAATGAAATTAATCAGAATATTTCTCCTCGGTCATACTGACGTCCACATATTTTTAGTGAAAAGGACGCCAGATTGGAGACGCTACGAAAATCTACGCGAAAACGTCTGGGTCTTGGCATCTTGCGACAGGACAAGTTTCAAACTGCAATGCTGCCCACGGTCTCGTCGATCAACAAAGCCAAGGAGAATGAAGCCATCGAGGACGGTTTCGACTTGGACGACCCTCTGGCCAAGTACAAGGTCGGCCGCCCTATGTTCAAGCTGTACACTTTCACCGAGGACGCGATCATGAAGGACCCGAGGCTGGTCGTAGAGAACGTGTTGAGGGAGCGAGGCTTGCTCCAAGGAAGCACGTACGCTGTCGACCAAATCCTCAAACAATTCAAGCCGCCGATGAAACCCAGACCGGACCAGTTTTCTCAACTTGGCTACATTTCAGAAGAAGTGTAACCAAATTCGAAATTGTTACCGGGCGAAACCTGAAAATAAAAATCACTTGTCAAATGTTAAACAGGTTTTTACTTTTTTGGCCTTATCAGTTTCTTTATCACTCGCGTTCGTTGAAGAAGTCTTAGGCTCGATATTAAACATGGCGGCCAACCCAATCGCTTGTCTTCAAGACATTGAGGATATCGCGCTGAAGACGTTACCAAGAAATGCCCTCGATTACTATCGGAGCGGTGCTGACCAGATGGTGACTCTCAGGGACAACAGGACGTCGTTCCAGAGGTAGTATGTTGACCGAGAGCTTCTTAAATTCAGTACTCAACATTGGCAAAGTCCTCAAGGTACAAGTTGAGGCCGAGAATGATGATCGATGTGTCAAAGAGGTCAATGAACACGGAGGTTTTGGGATCCAAGATCTCGATGCCGATCGGGATCTCGCCGACGGCCATGCAGAGGATGGCCCATCCGGAGGGAGAATGTGCGTCAGCGAGAGCGGCAGAAAAGGCGGGGACGATTTTCATTTTGAGCACGATCAGCACGAGCAGGTTGAGCAGGAATTAATTAAAATTTTTCAGATTACTTCACAAAAAATCGTGAAATTCGGAACTTCAAAAAATTCAAAAAAAGCCCGCGAAAATATTTTCTTCAGAAAACTTGACAATTTCCAAAATGACAATTTTGAGACTTTTCAAATAAAATTTGCGAAAGTACAACGTACTCAATAGATTTACTCAAACAATTTTTTCGTGACAAATCTAAAGCACTCTTTGTACAGATTTCATATTTTTTTCGAAAAAATATTGTGATATGCGATTTCCAGCCTTATGTATATTACCATAAGGGTGGATGTTCCATAACACACATATTGTTCGGGTTAAAAAGACGTTTTGTTGTTGTTGCCTTCAAAGAGTGCGTGTGGAGAGCGGACTAAGTTACGTACGTGATGCAAAACTCAGTTTTACTTTTAAAGCTCGAAGTCAAATCGCATCGAATTCAACTCAGAAGCTGAGAAACAAAGAGGCATCAAAAAGATATGGCTATTGGCTACACAGTTTCTGCTGTCTTTTCAGCATCGAAGAAGTTGCCGAGGCCGCTCCGAGAGCCACAAAATGGTTTCAACTCTACATCTACAAGGACAGAAAGGTCACGGCCAACCTCGTTCATCGCGCGCAGAGGTCTGGATTCAAGGCTATCGTCCTCACCGTCGACGCTCCCTACTTTGGTCGAAGGCTGGCCGATGTTCGCAATCGCTTCAAGCTTCCGCCTCACCTGAGGATGGCCAACTTTGTCGGGCTTGGCGAAGCTGAAACTCAGTAAGTGTATGGTTTGGTTTAGGTTGACGCAATCGAATTTTCATTTTCACTTCAATTTCCAGAGCAAATAAGAGCGAGAAGGGGAGTGGAAAGAGCGGCTCAGGAATCAACGATTATGTCACGAGCCTTTTTGACCAGAGCCTGACTTGGAGCGACATCACCTGGCTGAGATCGATCACCGACCTTCCCATAGTTGTTAAGGGAGTCCTTCACCCAGAGGATGCTCGTCTTGCCATCCAGTATGGTGCCAGAGCGATCATGGTCTCCAATCATGGAGCCAGACAACTGGACGGGGTCCAGGCTAGCATTGACGCCCTTCCTGACATTGTCGATGAGGTCAATCGAATTGATCCATCTATTGAAGTTTATATTGACGGTGGGGTTAGACAGGGTAAGAAATCCCTGAAAGCACGTAATCTTATCTTTTTCAATAAAGGTTTTTTTGTATTTTATTTAGGAACAGACGTTTTGAAAGCTCTTGCCCTCGGCGCAAAGCTCGTGACCATCGGAAGACCTGTCCTCTGGGGTCTCGCGCTTAATGGC
>JAAUYL010024534.1_pt1 | contig 19746 bp, 19 predicted proteins | sample 7278011 | NCBI WGS metagenome assembly JAAUYL01 (sample SAMN14350225, study PRJNA611818) | marine sediment metagenome | isolation source: surface marine sediment (1.8m) | place: French Polynesia: Moorea | collected 2018-08
GACAAAGCCTCCCCATCAGATTTGCGTGTGCTAACGCTAAACGGAAAATGATAAACAAATATTCTGCGGTAGCTTCTTTGAGTTTTGAGCACGTCGACAACTTTTGCTCGCAGCGACGAAATTCGATGCCAATTTCCAAGACGCGTCAATTGCAAAAGTCAGTCAGTCCATTATGATTATCACACAAAATTCGTACGATGCAATAGCGTGTTCTCAAAAATTGCCAGTTCGTTCCCACGGAGAATTTGGAAAGGCCAAGACATTGTACAGTTGCTTGGTGAATTATCTAAACTTTATGTCACGCTATCGTTTTGGAGAGAAATAGATGCAAAGTTTTTTATACTTGAAGCTAACTTTTACTCGCAGTTTAATTCGCACGTTGCAAGCCAGCGCAACGTCATGGTAAAATTGTAAATCTTGCCCCCAAATCACTGTAATTAAACAATTTACTGCAGTGCAAAAACAAAAACGGGAGCATGCATGCATCAGCATATATCTAACAACCACAGGCTAGTAAAAGGAAGTTTTAATTTACACCACTTTCTTGAAATACCACCCTTTTTACTGCATTGCATTTCGAGCCATAATAATTTTTATTTGCCCACCTGAAGCTACTTACCATCATAATTACAATAAAAGCTTTGAATAAATTTTCAATATCATTCCGAAATTAACATTTTAGAAATTCGCGACACCCTACGGGCAGAGACAATAAAAGCTAGGAATGCTCCTGTTTTTGTGATTTTTCTACACATCTATGTAGGTAGATGGTGTGGCCAGAACTGTCCGTTTTTAGTGGCCAATAATTCTTGGCCAAAAAGTGCAAAAAGAATTGCAGAGTTTGCACAGCATAACAACCCATATATATATGTATGATTGTTGTAAAATAATAGTAAGTAGCCAGCCTCAAAATTATCATTGCAAAAATGCATAACCAGTATGCCCATATAGGGGAAGACTTTTATTCGGCTCCCAAATCATGGACACGTATAAAAATCTATATTTCTCCACATCCTACACACACATGAACACGGCAAATAAATCCTCTTAACTGCGTATAATGTCTTTTAATGCAATGCTCTCTCTATCGCATATTTGATGAACTAGCGATATGCAAAATGGTAGTTTAGACTGTAACCATAGAAAAAAATGTTCCCTTTTTGTTGACTGGTAAGTAGTCCTTCGATAAAAGAAAGCTTTCCCCCCATTTATATTCACCAATTTATAGAGAGATATGGGAGAGGCAAGGGTGCTATTATTACAAATGGATTTTCCCCAGGGGTATTTTTGTACGGTGACAGCGGCATCGGAAACCAGAAAATGATAACGCGCGCCAAAAATAATTTTCCTACAAATGTTTCCTCTCTAATTCGCCCAATAAATTATCCCACATCACCGCTACTTGAATGCCTTTAATTTTTATGCCAGGGGAAAATAAAAATCCAAGTACAACAATATCTTCAAACGAGATCTTGATCTTGGAAGTCATCTCTTTTGAAACATAACGCAGTTTGAAATTGGATAACAGATGACCAGTACAAGAACAAGGTATATAGATGTTTGCGTGCTGCAAACAATTTTCGGCAGAAAAATGCATAGAGAGCACGATCGGCATGCCTCAAGTTTCTTGCACCAACTACTGGTAGCACCCGATCCTTTATGGCCCTTGTCATGAATAACTGTATGATTATTCCTGGTTTTAAACTATAGATGAAGAGACCTGGTTGAGCTATGGCCGTTCCCATATAGGCTTGAAGTAGCAAAGGATCGAAGAACGAAGTCACGACTTTTGCATCTTTGTCGGCGGCAGCCTCTCTCGTCGAAATTCCGCTCGCTTGACTCGTGTTAGAAAATTTCTCTCTCCTCCGCACGGAAGGAACATTTAGGTATTTTATGATGCTATCAGAGGAGAGCTTTGTGTTTCGATCAATCGCCAATTAATTTTGCACCATAAAAGCTTAAAAATAAGCTAAAATGGCTTTTAAACATTTTTGGGTAAACAATGGTATTTATTTTGGTATTTCTGCTTGCGTGTCAATTACCCATAACAAAGCTGAACGGTGTTCCGTCTTGTTAAAGGGGAAAATCTACAACACAACAGAAAAATGGGCTCCTCGTTACAATTTTTGCCACTTTTGAATTCCGCGCGCTCCGCTCTCTGTCTATTTTAAAGAGCTATCTACTTATTTTTCCACCACCAATTAGCAGAACAATACAGGCCAAAGACAAGAGAAGGAGAGAGAATGGAAATACCGAAGCATTATATTTGAGGCGCCACATTGAGTAGCGATGAAAATGACCTTCCTTCTTATAAGCGCGTCGTTAAAAACTGACCCGCGTGATTCGAACGAGTGTCTGAAAACTGAAATGTCTGCCTAATAGCAGCCTCCATGTATATTTTACGGCTTCAAAATTGATACTTTTTAAGAATCCCATTTTGCTGCTCTCCTAAAGAAGATGTGACTGTGACTGCTGTACATAACTTCTGTTCTGGTTATGATCTTGCACTGTGCACAAACCCAAAAATGGCTCTTTGGAGCCAGCTTTGTCGAGGGCCTTTTTCCGGAAATCTCTTGCCAGAAAGCGATTTCCGGGGAATAGTCCATGCCTATTTCATCTACAAAAGTTGTATAGGTAGCGGTCAGTCTCTAGCTACCATAAGAGCTTTAATTGCTCTAGCTTTATTACCCGAAATGACCAGGGCAGACGTGAATCTGTATATCTGTGTAGCTCAGCCACTTACATATTCCAAAATACGAAATGGGAGCAACAGTAACAACAACACAACAACAGCAGCAGCAATAATAATAACAGGCGGTCCAACTATTTCACGACCTCTGGGACCGGGATCATCGGCTTCAGCATCGACTGTTTTCGGTTCTACTCGTAAATGTAAATGACAAGGGCATCCTATTTTTATTCCGGTAAGAGAAAAAGCAGCAAAAATCAAGATGGCATAACTAGATATGCTAACTAACTTGGAAAAAGCTCACCCCACCAAGCTCGCCTCGGAGGCCATAATACACCTGCCAACAACAACAACATTCAATTACCATGGTAATGTTTTACTGCCTCCATAGGCTTACTTGATTTTTGGCTAGGGCTTCTCAGCTCCGGACAACATGTTTGTATGTATCTATATTACACATGGTCATCGTTTTAGTTATTCAATTTTATGAAAGCAAAAAAGTGCCTGGCTTTGGCTAGCTTTTTTAAGATGGTTGATATTAAGATCTATGGGGGTGTAATAGCAATGATTGTAATATGGCATAGTTGTATAAACCCTAAGGGCCAAGGGGTGTAGCATAAAAAGCATAAAAAAACTGGTGCAAAATAACAAATTCTTTCCTTTTTCCTGGAATAAGTAAAGAAAGAAATCTTTTATGAATTTAGTAGAGTCACGATTCGCCTTTTTTTGCCGAGAAATTCTTAAGCAAAGTTGACAGGAGCGCCGTTTTTATTTACACACTTCACTTGCAAGAGCGTCAAAATTCCAGGATGCCTTGATAAGGAAATTGCTGTGCACCAACGAGTTGTTGGCAAACCACGCGTCAAATGTCAGGAAGATTTTTTTCTCGAGATTTTAGGAAAATCTTGATTTTTCTCTATGACATTTTGCTATTCATATTACAGGAGTAAAAATCTACTCAAAATGACCCTGGCCACGTCAATATAATTTTCGGGGTGGAATTTCAAATGAGTCAATTTTCTTTTCGAGTTTCTTGCTAGTGCACAATTTTAGAAAGTCATATTAAATTAATGTCCACACAAAAGGACAAAATACTCGCAAAAATTCGCAAAAATACCACAAAATTGCCCCCAGGACATTCAACTCTTTTCAGTCTTGTTTTATTTTTTGTAGCGCTTACCGGTGCAAATCACATGCTTGAGGAATGAGACTGGTGCTCAAAAAAAAGCCAAATGTGACGAAATGGCTCACTGATTACAGGGGAATCCCCTTGGTATTAACATTAACCCTTTACTTTCAAGCCCTTAGATTTGCTAAAGATTGCAACAAACCAAGCTCAAGAAACCCACCATATTGAGACAGAGAATCTGTTACTTTTCCCACAATAATGGAGGAGACGAAAAAAATCTGCAAAATTGGTATCATTATAGATGATGGCGCGGCAGCGGCGGCCAAGCCATACCATAGAGTTCGTGCACTCAAGATATTATTTTGGTCATTTTTGTCCATTTTTTGCTACTCATGTTTTTGCCGTCTCGCGAATTTTTTGCTACACATTTGGCAAATGGGGCTTTTGGCTAACTTCGTTATAGAGACGTTGTACCTTCGTAATATTTTTGCGCAATTGTGCTCATTTTTTGCTCTCGTTTATGACCTCCAAAAAGTTCGTTTTTCATCTTGACATTTGCCACGGTCAATTGAGATCAAATTGGGACAAACTAATTCTCGTAAAAAAGGCTCGACTTTTTCAAGCCAAATCAGTAGCAGCTCAGCTCTCCTCCTCTCAAACCCTGGGAATCGCCCTAGAGGGGAAATTCAAAATCAACAGCATTAACAATTAAACGGAGAACCCGAGAGAAGCTTAACAGTCGTTTTGTTGGCATTTTTTGAACTCATGCCCTCGGGTTTGTCCAGCATGGTACTGCTCACAGTTTTGGGTAGACTGGGGTCAAATTTTGGGGTAGGGGATGAGGGTCTTCTTGTTGTCTAGAGAGGGGGTATGTTAATGTTGGACTTTTGGCTGCCTGCCATTTGTGACTTTAACAGTAGTAAAATAACTTGGGTTGTAAATGACGGTCTAATTGTTCAGCCTCATGCAATCTAAGTACTAAACAGAATGAGAGAAGAAGCTCTGGCAGAAATTAGCAGGAGAAGCAAAGCATAGCCATGACTTGAAATGGCATTTTGGACAGCAAGTTTAATAGTTTACTGCAATTTACATTGGTATGTTTATTTCTAAAACTCGGCTTGTAAAAACGCACGCTGTTTCGCTGGGCAATAGAAATATTTTCCTGACTCAAGAACATTTTCTATTTATAATTGTTGGTTTCATGCATTATTTTGATATTTGATATTTCCATTTTAATTTGTCTCGTCGTGTGAAATTCCCATCTTCAAATTTTCAATTAGTTCTGCGTTTTCTAAAACTAAAAAAATGTTCTAATTGCAAATGCTAAAATTAGTCCTAGCTCCTTTTGTTACTTAGATGTGTGTAATTGCAGCACGAAGAGAAACGGTTAATTTTTTAATGCGTGCGTGTGTGGTCAGACAGGAGAGTTTTCAAATGCAAAGAGGCAATTTTTCCGAGGCTTGGCAAATTAAAATTGGCACTCTAGGGATGTCCAGAGGGGAGGATTGGCTGTGGTGGCAATACTTAGTTATCTAATGAATTGGAGCAGCTCTCGTCATTGCTGCCCTAAAAACTCGCCCTAGAGAAAATGGGTAGCCTCACTTTTGCCTCCAGCCTGCCCTCGGTCCTGTCGTCCATCTAAATATCTATACATTTGCTGGTATCCTATCTATCTATTGAGATCCTAACTTTAAAACAGTTCTCACAGTTAGTGCATTTGGAGAAAGCCAGAGGCGTAGCTCCAAGTGAGCACACAAAACCCTTGTAGCAAAAAACTAATCCAAATGTTGACATGTATGGAACCATGTTAAAAATAAGCCTCTGTCTCTGTCGTTAATTTCTAGCAGCAAGAGACAAAATGAGACTTTTCTTTCAATAACCGTTATGGTGTTTTGGTTTCAAAAAAATAATCTAAGGAGATATCTTTGGACTTCTTATTCAGCTTCAGCTTTAGATGCTTCAAGCTGTGAAATGACACTGAAATTGAAAGGAGGAGAAGATAGAAAGAGATGCAAAAAATTGACCAAGTCTGGAGGAGACTCGCAGACCCAAAAAAAGTTACAACAAAGACAGAGGTATTTGTCACCCCAGGCGACCTAATTAAAGGGCGACAATACAAATGGATATCATCATCATTAAAAAGTGTATAAATGCAGACAAGGCAAGTCTCTGCTGCAAAAGTATTTATTATCGTATTTTTACATTTACAATTATTATTAGTCCACCATCCACTCAGCTTTGGAATGCTGGAATTTAAAATGCGTAACAAAATAATCCCAACATTTTTCTCCCTGTCATCCAGAGCCAGCCACATTTTTACCAGATCCAATTTAAATGGCCTCTTAGCATGATTCGCTGTAATTGCCATGGGAGGAAAAATTTTAGCGGGAATTTTTTCCTTGCTTTTTATTGCGCATAATCTATATAATTTATTGGCATGTGAGATGTCTTAATTAAATTCAATTTTTTGAAATACGAACACAGCGCCATTTTTGCAAAGAATTGCAAAAATTCTCTAACTCAAAAAAACTAGTTTTATGTTTCTCAGGCCGCGCTTTTTAATTTCCTTGCAAGTCGTAATTAATTCTACGATACATACTCCGATGTGAATTATTCTTTTTTAAAAGTAAATTGCCAGGATTTTAGTATCTAGGAACTCGAAAAAAACCGGCGACGTTGGCGCCTTGAGCAAAACGGGTACCCAAAAAAGCAAGCACATCTTATACAGAAATCTTGCACCCCACCGAATTTCGTATTTCTGGCCCCTCATAAAACGAGAGTCAAATAACCCGTAATTAGCCTCAATTCGGTCGGTTCGATTGCTTTCCAAAATGAACTGCGAGATATATTGTGAATTGGTACCAAAAAGTTTTGTCCTGCTCTGAAAAGAAGACCTCTAAAATGAAACGTGCAATAGAAGGAGAATATTTATGCACGGACAAATCATTTCAAGTTCAAAAAGTTTGAATTTTAAAGCGATTCCTTATATTGCTGAAGACGAGGGACAAGACACATCAAACCCTTTGGGGCAAAATTCAAACTGGCGTTCGGGATGGATTGGTGGTAACCACGTAGTCTAAAAAGATATTTTAAAGCTCTAAAAATATTTTTAGGGAGTTGAAGAGCACCCAAAAGAGTTGGCAATTATCTGGGCGTGTCGACAGTTTTATGTCCTGATTGCACGAGTCCATATTTCAAGTCAGGTCTCTCTCCAAACTCCGGTATAGCACTACAGGTACTATGAAGCTCGAGCTACGCATAAGTTTATTTCATGATTTTTTTTGTCATAAACCCGTGAAATTCCAGAGTTATCCTGTTTTCAAAAAATGGCGGGAACTATGTTCTTTAAGAACAGCACTTTTCGTTCCTTTTTGTATATCTTTCTTTTGGGGTGTGTAATTACGGGCAGTTAAGAATTGGTCATAAAACGATGAGCGGTTGAGATTTATTTTCTGTTATTCTCCAAAAATAAAAAAATCTAGAAGGGGTGTGTGTGAATCAAGGTCAAATAATTTATTTTGAAAATATTTATTTTTGGATAGACATAGACCTCGTTTAATCGCGGGGAAAGTCAGACGGTCAATTTTTGGCAAGGCAGAGATTTTTAAATCTCTATCTATTTTCTCGTGACGTATCATTATCATTATTACATTTTTGCTTGGTGGTGGAGCACGTGCCAAAGAAAAATTGCAACAAAAAATGGCTCCTTTTCGCCATCATCCCCGAAGTCGGAGTCTTCAATCTTGGACAGTGCAATGACTGATTGCAATGGGGGCTGCTCCCTGTGTGCCGGCTCTGGAGGGATTAATTTTCTTCCGTCTTGCAAAATTCTGCCCTACCAAAAATATTTCCCTCCGACCAGAAAGCCAGTATCCACTCTAGTGTCTCGCTGGGATACCTAAGATTCTGGTCGACTCGAGACTCTAAGAAAAGGCCCCTCATTTTGGTGCCCAGAGATTGGCGCTATTATGCACTTTACAAAAGTTGGCATGAAAAATTACAAGAGGTGGACAGCTTCCGTCGCAATTTTTCCCTCTATCTTATTTTCGACCAACCTGCGGCTAATATTTACCCTTAGTCCTAACTCTTAAACGACACAAGACTTTTTAACAACGGGGGCGCGTTGCTCATTGCCTTTAAGTTTATTATGAAACATTTTTACAACCGGGGTAAAATTCGCCTCGGCCATATAAAAGTTAAAAAAGAAAGCTCACTCGTTCCTTGGACCGTTAATTTCTCCTACGAAGGACGACTTTTGGTCAAAGTTTTGGACAAGCAAAAGGAAGTAAATATTTCTATCCAACCCCCCTGCTCGTCACAATTTTCTCTTAACAACTTTTTGTTTTAGAAGCAACAACATCAACAACAGCCCCTTGCAAAAAATGGAGTTATACGATCCGAAGACGTCGGGCAGCGTATTTAGCGGCACATTTTGACCCCTGTCGGTTATATTTTGGCTCGTGTCAAGTGCATGTTAAAGTCAGTTTCGCAAAAGAAATACCTGGGACATTTAAAGCATATGCCGGATCTATCTAGATACATGAAACTATCTTTAACTCGTTGAAGATTTTTTCATTGTGAAATGTTGACACATTTTTGCTGGAAGACATTTTGATTGGCAGGCAAAAACATCAAGAAAACAAAATCATAACCGGTGCAAAAAGAAGCCACTTTTAATGTTTCACTAAAGCTTCTCTAAATTCTATTTATTAACGAACATTGTGGCATCATCGACAGAAAGACCAAGAATTTATGATGGTAGCTTTTGTTCTTCGAGAAAATTGGTTTGATTGCCGGGGATTAATTTATCCAAATGACAACGAAACAATTTCAAAGCAATACCAAAACATAAATCAAATTTGCCTTGGGTAAGTAAGTAAAGCTGCCCTAACAAAATGGGCGGGAAAAGTAATGCTATAAATCCGGGAGGTGGGCGACCCTTACTTCTATTCCTGGCAATAAATATTAACCGAAGCTTCATGCGTCAATTAAAAACGAGGAAGCAAATTAATTTTTTCCCGCTTCGGCGTGTCCGAGCCTCCAACAAAAGAAACGTAGCCAGCATCCCATATAAAAAAGCACAAGCTAAGGAAAATTAGTTTTCAAACTTACAGCCTCTCCCACAATTGATTTATGTCTCTGGCAAATAAGTACTAATGGTCAGAGAAGCTGTTTTTTTAAAAGCTGAGGAGTAGCAGCATCACTGACACATTTTTTTTTTGCAAAATTGCGTACGCCAGGTCGCGGAAAGAATGCACTAATAAGCCTCGCGAAACCTCTCCCTTTCTCTTTATTGCAAGCGTGTTATTAAGGCAACCTCGGATTCCAGTTAATAACCCGGTATATAAGCTATAGTAGCATGATGCTTGTCATCTACTAATGTGTAGAATTAGAAGGAAACGCTTTTGTTAGACATGGAGAGAGTTCGGCACACGCATGTCCGTAGCCAAAAATGAGTTTGTGCCCATAACTCAGCGCATTTGGCCATCTCTTGACAAAGTACTAATTACCAAATGAGAAAAAATGCCCCGCTACTTGCCTCGTACTTGGCCCCCGGTGGTGAAGCTACGCGCATGCTTAACTATTTTACCAGTAAGATATAGGGTGTAATTCAACCTCACATACTACATACACTTACTTGCGTACATGCCTTTCAATGCAAATGAGCTACATGGAATGGGCGGAAATTGGCAGTGCTTATCTGGACCGAAATATCTCCGGTAAATAATTATTTTCTTTTACTTGCTCTGCGCACAACATGCATTATTTTATTTCGGTATTTTGTTGATCCTTTTTTGATAAGATTTCCCTAAATACCACTTGCGCCAAAAATTGAGGGGAAGCATCTCAAGATCATGGAAAATTAAATATTTACATTGCCCCGTAATTCTTCCTGGTCCTCTGATGAAATGAACTGATAAGCAGCCCAAAATAAGGCGAGATTAAAGTTTAAAAAGGGGAATTTATAGCCCTAATTTTCTTGTACTACCCATAAAGGTACGCAAATGTGTCTTGGACTTTTTAATGCCCAATTTCCTTCTGGACCATTAAAAACCTACACGGAGCTGGAGAGAATTAAAGTTTTCAAACAAATTCTTACAGATAATGCATACAGAACTAGAGGGCCCGAGGGTGAGCCATCTAAAAAATACGCGTGTGTCTTCGCTTCGCTCGAACATTTTGGACGATAGGAGATTGATACCAATTTGTCCGATCCGTCACTAGTGGCAGCACTGTCAAACATCCTGAGACGCGCCAATGATGAAAAGCCCATTTCAGAAGCCACCGGATCCTTAGCTAGTGTTTGCACGTTAATTGATTTCTCTTCAGCTAGTGTTTGCAAAATAATTGATGGCGAGTATCGCGCATTAACAATTTGTGGTTAATGCTTATTATTACGGCCTGGTGGCGATTAATGTAAACCAGGTATCATTAAAAATTGAATATCGCTATCGACGAGAGAATAGGTAGTAGCCAGCCACCTATCCATCCAAACGGGATGAAATATATGGAATTTTAAGCTCCTGATTTGATGCCTGGGGTAAGGCCGCCGGGCTCCTGGAGCCGAGAGCAGGAGCAGTAGTTTTCTTGAATTCTGAATTTTGATTTTTCAAAATGGTCGAGCAGCGAACAATTTTCGAAAATCGGCTGGTGGCGAGAAAATTCGTAGGCATTATGCTTATCAATCAACACGAGGAGCCCATAACTCAAAACTGATGCAAGAAGATGAATAAGTAACAATTTCTCTTTGTTTTTCTTCCTTTTCCAGATCAGCAAGACGGGTGCCCCGTCCATGCCTCCGCCGATTTTTAATACGAAAGAAGTGAAAGCGATCTCAATCAACTGCTAAACCTAATCCAATCTTAGCTCATTTGGTATGATAATTCCCCCACCAAAAAAAGAGGGAATCGTTGATCAAAGAGAGCAGAATGCCGCGCGATGAGCTGAATTTTCATAAAATGAAAGTTATCTCTCTCTCATGTTCACAATATTTTCTTTTTGGTCTAGATTTCCTATCAAAAAAATGTGTAGATATTTTCAAAAACTGCAGAAGTCTTTGATCAAGAATGTGCCGCACTTTTTTCGGCCTAAATTCGTGGCAAGTTTTTCCTGGCCGGAAGGTCTGGAATCCACCATTTACCCAATTTCAGTCTTGTTCCTTCTTTTCATTGTATTTTTTAGGGGGAGAGAATAGAACTGGAGAGGAATTTCTGTAGCTATGATTCGATGTGACACCACTCGCCAAAGGCTAAAAATGTGTCAACCGATTTTCCCCGAGCTGCATTTATTTATTGTGTGGATTTTTGGGCGATGAGGGAATAAAAGAAATTGAGAGAAAATGTATTACGATTGTCAATACCAATTCATTGAGCTCCCTCCAAACCAATTTTTCAGCTGCACAAAATGATTTCTGAGTTCTTTGTAACTTTTAATTCTTTTTCTATCTAAAGTGATTCGTACTCATAAAGGGAAAATCAGCCGAAGAAATAGACCTGGAAAATCTAATTTTCGTAGATTCTAGCTGTAAAATGAGAAAAATTGGGAAACAAGAACGAAGACAACTTTTGCCCGAGGGAACTGCAGAAAATCCCCCTGAAAAATTTCGCGTACCAAGAAACGGCTCTCAAGATATCATCAGCTCTAGAATTTGCGAGAGACTTGGAAAATTAGAGTGGAAAATGCTCAAACCAATTGCAAGCATTGTGTTATCGTGCTTAGTTCTGCAAGTTTGCAAGCGCCTCGAATTGTTCCTGTAATAAAGTAATTTTGCTTTTTAATTGGCGTGAAATAAGAATGGAATTTCAACAAATGGTCCCAATTTCCGTTAGGCTACAACAAGAATGTATCTAAATTCTACGTAGATGTGGATTTCGGGTAAATTACATAGAGAGCAAGTAATGTAGAGGTTTGGTGGGGGCCAAAACACGAGATCGAATTGCGTGACACACGGTTTAATTTTCTCGATTTTTTCCATGTCCACCTTGCAAAATCACGAAAAAATGCAATTTTTCCAAGAACTTTTCTTTCTTCCTCCTCATAAAATATGGCCAGATCTCATTTTTCATTTCTTGATAGAGAGACTGGAGACACGAACTTATTGGCCTACTTTAATTCGCAAACGTGGAAAAATATTTAAATTTCAAAATGTGGCACGTGGATACTGTTGTTTATTCCATAACATTTATTGAGCTGTTATCTTGAAAAAGACCACCAACCCCGAGAGAAGTAAAAAGGAATTTCAGTAGCTGCAGCAGTAATGCATTGCATTGCATTATTTTGACTCATTCTACATGGGCCACCGCGGGGCAAGAAAATTTGAAAATCAGGGAATTATTTACTGCCCCGTGATGGAGTGGCTTGAATTATTATGAAGCTGTGTAGACAATCGGCGTTGATGGATCGCATTCCGACTGATTTGTCATTGTTTTTCTTCTAGATTTTAGAAACTATTCCGTTTGATATAAACGTGACTTTTTAAACGATACAACAAAAGTGTCTTCAAAGACAATCATAATTTGGCGGCAAATTCAAACGTACGAGTATTAGCATTAGAAAATCATTAAATGAACGAGCTCGGTAAGTCATTTAAGCATCCAATTGTTTATTATCGATTTTATTTGGGGGTCTTAGTAAGCTTTTGATGATTTGGTTTTAACTTTTTACCTGTACAAAGGGTTTGGATTATCACAGCGAATTTTCAATTACTCGGAAAATACATAGACAAATAGATTTCCATGCTTATAGAATATTCTTTAACGAGACTGAAATGTTTAAGAGAGCTTTTGATAAGACGGCGGGGAAAATCGTTTGCGGATGAATTTCAAAACGTAGAGTGGAACGCAGGAAACTGCTGTGATGACCACTGTTTTCCAAATGAAATCCGTCGTCTGGATAAATTCTGAATCTAAAATTGAAAACAGGTTAGTAAAATATGAGGACAGCGTTGCTATTATCAGCTTACCAAAGAAATCCTTTAGAATGATGAGGGAAAGGATGTAGATTGCAAGGGACAAGAACTCCGCAAGAACCATGAGCCAATGCCAAGTCCGGATCGTCAACGCGACCATGATCAACTCCGTCAAAATGAGAGCGGTGAAGGAAATTGACACGACGTGGATGAACTCGTCTTCGAAAAGAAGCAGGGCCCCAAACATTATCACACCACCTAAAATGATATATTAAGTAAGCAATGACATTACTCTCTAGAAACATTTTGGTTACCTTGATAAATGCTGATCAGAATCCAGATGAAAAAGGTCTTGTAAGTCAGCGATCTTCCTTTGGCTAGCTCCTTGTACAATTCGGGATAGGTCAAGGCGATCCTGCCCGAGACGTCTTTGTCGAGGACGAGAGAAAACACAGGGAACATGGTGTACACCGTGGCGTATCCGACCATCAGGAACCCCTGGTACAAGGAGACGGAGCTGAAGTAAAACACTGCCGAGAAGATGGCCTGCATCGTCGTGATGATGAGGCCACGATGGATCACGAATTGGCTGAGCGAGGCCGACCTCTTGTACGAGTTTCGGCCGTGGACCAGAAGCAACTTGGACACGTGAGAGAATTGCGTCAAGGAAAAGTCCGCCGCCAAGGAGGCTTGCTTTCCTTCCTTTCCGACGATCCCAACACCGGCCGAGGCTGCTTGAATCATGGACACATCGTTTCCTCCGTCGCCTAAATTAAATTTGAATTAGCTTAAGCAAAAGGATTGTTTTAAATTTTTACCAATGGCAGCCGTTCTCTTTCCGGTGTGTTGCTGAATCAGTCTGACAACCTGGGCCTTTTGCTCCGGAGAGCACCGACAGCAGACAACCGCCGGACAAGCTGTTGCCAGTTCCATGAATTCGTGCTCGTAGTATTCCAGGCAAACTTCGAGGGAGTCTCCCTTGATGACCAAGGCGGTGTCCTGCTTTCGCCGGAAGGCATTCAACTCTTGATGGGCTTCGGATCGATTGGCCACCGACTTGAAGACGTGGATGCTCTGCGTCCTCGCCACCAGCCTCGATGATTTTGCGATACAAGTGGCGGTCTCGAGCTTGTCCCCGGTCAGCATCCAAACCCTAATTGTTTTAGTAACGTCGATTCGGTTAAAGGAAAAAAGTTTTAATTACGGATTTACCTAATGCCCGCGTTTCTAAGCTGCTCAAGTGTGTTTCGCACGTTATCCTGGAGACGATCCTCAACTCCGGTGACGCAAAGCAATTCCATGTCACGTTCGAGCGACTCGACTACCGCCGCCACTTGAGCGGCACGATTCACCACGGACAACTTGGCCGCCATGTATCGTTGCTGTAAAAAATGAAAAGTCAGTATTGATCATTTTTCAATCATCGAATGGCTCTTACCTCAAAGTCAGAGTATTGGTCAGGAGACAGAGTTTTCTTCGCAACCACCAGAGTTCTAAGGCCCTCGCGCGCCATGTTGTCGACCTCCTCCTCGAGCCAGTCGTTGTACTGGACGATCGAGGCCATCACGACGTCGGCTCCCTTCATGTAGAACACAATCTCACCGGTCTTCTCGTCCTTGAGGATGATGCCCATTCGCTTCGATTCCGAGGTGAAGGGGAAAATCTGGAGCACGCTGTAGCTGACAATTTCGCCGAGAGGGGTCCTCAGCTTGAGCGAGGTCAAGGTTCGCTCAATAAGCTGGAGGCCCATCTCTTCGCTCCACTGGACAAGAGCGACCTCGTCCGGACTCGATGCTTGATATGTGACCTGCATGCTGACCCCGGGGGCCGAGGCGTGCATTGCCACTGTCGCCTGATCAGCCTCGGCGGCCTCTTCGTCGATGCTGCTGCTTCCAGACCGATTCAGCTCAGGATTGTCATAGACTGGAGTTACATTGTGACACAATGCCAAGGCCTTGACGGCCTCGGAAATTCTTGTGACGGCGGTCTTTCTCACTTTCGAGGACGTTCCTCCCGCTCCCGCCGGTTTCTTGGCCTCCATTTGCAGGTTGTTGTAGTGGCTGCGGAGGTTGTGGACAATCTCGTCGAAAGTGTCGTGGCAATAAGCGGCCGTGCCCAAGTGCAACTTCTTGAAGACCATCTGATTTTGGGTCAGCGTTCCCGTTTTGTCACTAAGCAAATAGGCGATCCGGCCGAGTTCTTCGGGAATCGTGGTCGATCTGGCGACAGTTCCAGGAATCTCCTTGTCCCTCTGGATGTTCCACGAGTAGAAGATCTTGCCGAGGTCCAAGTTGACGCGAAGGCTGATCGGGATCAGGTAGGAGAACAGGAGGACGAACCTGAACATGTAGAAGTACCAGGGGCCGTCGAAGCCCTTGAGGACGATCAGGATGAGGGACAAGGCGATCGTCGCTACGAAAAGGACTTTGGTCAAATCGTTCAGCTCCAGATCGATGAGGCCGACTTTCGAGGTGGGCTTCGAGTTGTTCATCGTCGCCCTGCATTCCGGACCCGTGTAAATTATGATGCCAAGGGCGGTCCCGGAGGCGACAACAGTATTAGCCCAAATGGTGTTCTCAATGCTCAAGCTCTCCTCCTCGTTCTCGTCGAAGGCGGTGAATTTTCCGATAAAGCTGTGGATGTCCTTCTGCGGCTTCTCGGCGTAAATAGATGCCTCCATGTTTAACAGGTCGTCGTCGTTCTGCTGACTTCCACTGCCTCGGGCTCCGCCGTCTCGCTTCTGAGTGTGAGGAACCGCCAGTCGAAGTTTCCAATCTGTTTCACCATCCAGCTGATCCGTTCTGATGAAACAGGCTCCTGTGTGCTCCGTAGTCCGGAGCAAGATCATGTCGGCTGGCACTCGACATCCTTTCTCAACGTAGACGATGTCGCCGACTTTAAGGTCGGACGAAGCCACGGACACGCGGCCTCGGGGTGTCAGTTTGACGTAGCGCGAAGAGTTGACCTCGCGATCTCTTTGGTATCGACGAAAGTCGTCGATCGCTTCTCGAATCATTGTGACTGAGATGACGAATCCAAGTGGGCCCCAGTAAGTGTAGAGGTAGCCGATCCTCAGCTGCGGGATGAACTGACTAACGGCCATGACGAGAAAGAACATGTTGAGGAAAAACTTGAACTGATTGAACAACACCTGAAAGAGAAAGAGTCTTTCAGCTGTTTCTTACTTTGTTATCATAACGTGATAATCTTACCACCGGGATAAAGGTGATGATGCTGTATTTTTGGTTCCGGATGACATTTGGCGGGAATTTTTGGCTGCTCTCCCGCCCGATAAAAACTGTCCTGGAGGTGAGCTCCTTCCGCCGGCAACATAACCGCCAGAACATGTTGCAACAACTGAAAAAATGGAAAGGTGTCAACTTATAACACGTCAATGCGCTAATTTTAGCACGCAAATACGTTTGATCAATGTCAAAAATGAAAAATATAGCAATAAAGTGTTGTTTGTCGTACATGACACTGTGCGAGGATTTTTCGACCAGTTTCGAATTCTCTGTCAGATTTTCGACACTGCTGTTGTTCACTGACGAGGGAAGTGCTCCGGAGGCAGCAGAGCTGGTCGTCTCGCTGCTCAAATCGTTCGTTTTACTAGCACTTTTTCGTGGCGGCATGGCCGACATTGGATAAGCACTGGCTCCATGCTCACTGATGCTAGCAGAACTCGTATTTGACTTGTACATCACGTAAGGCAACGTCGAGGAACCTGATCTCATGATAGTTTACACCCAACTAAACTCGATTTCACTACATTTATGCAGCTTCCGCTAATAAAAGTCTGCGGGTCCGTGCGGGTGATATTAACTTGTCAGATATGCCTCGATTGGAAACACTTGTTCAAGAAGTCTGCAACTGCCAAAACGAAGAAAAAAGAGTTTCTGTTTGTAAAACAGTGGGCTGTTCTGTTTGTCAGTTCTATCTGCACTTGGAAGGAAAGGCAGGTATGGAGCGATAGCAAAGTCCAACAATAAACGAAGAAAGGAATGATTCACACGTGTGAGTAAGTATTTTAAGACTCAAACAGTTATACAGATTGATGTGATGTGTACATATGTATCTACCTCTACTATTTGCATGTCATAAAGGTCTTGCTCTAATATTTCGTTTATAGGCTACTGCTGGATACGTACAGCGTCAATCGACGGCATGCCTCAGATTTACTTCCTGTCGCTATAATAGCGATAAAGGCCGTTTCACCAGCAAGCAGCTGTTTTGAAAATGACAAAGAACGAAATCTTTACATTTGTCAAGCTTCAGCCCATCTCTATGGAACTTGGATCTGGCACAGAAAACTTGACATCAACATCAAAAACAACGTGAATTTAGAATGGGTCTTTCAAAACAATGTCGAACGTGTGCAAGAACGGAAAACGTGCAAGTTGTGTGACTATCGAACAAAAAGGTTAATTTTCCATCCACCATGAAGGGTCGACAACACCAGGAGGTCAGTAAAGAGACATTCCATCAACCAACGAGAGGAGGAGACTTTACTTATCCCTGATCTGGCGTCTGGCGACACTCACCGATGGCGGCCGGCTTCTCTGGAGGTTGAGGCAGGATTGTACCTGTTTCTAGCCTTGGACGGGCTCAGGAGGTGGTCGTCCTCGGCGGCCTCGTCGTGGTTGTTGGCTGCGAGGCCGTAGTCGGGGTGCTCCTCCGCGTTCAGGTCGATGGATTCGCTGGAGCTGAGGCGGGCCCTCGCTCTAGCCAGATTGTTGGTCACCACAAGCTCAACTTCGTCGACGAGTCGAGGCATTGCCTCTCACAATCGATCCGACATGGAAGCCCGTGATCTCTTATCTTTCAAACGTTGATGTTGATGAGTAATACCAGGAAATTTTTGAAAATGTTACATTTTTTGTTTTTATTGATAAAAATTTGCCACGATAAGAGGCCGAATCTGTGTCAAGGCAAAACAAGGCTAGCTCTTTAAATGCATCAAAAAGGATTATAAAAATAAGAATTTCCTTGGACTAGGATTTTTGAATATGTTAAAAAGTGTAACGGATGCAATAGAGGAACTTTACTGGTATTTTACATTTATTTTTTACATCTGTGGCTTAACGATATCAAAGAAAGTGCCTAAAAGTAAATAAACGCGTTCCAAGGACATTGGTGGAGTCGAGGTTGCGTGGCATGCGCTTCGTGAAACTGTCAAATGCGCAGTATATCTAGTTATTTCTTCGGATATGCCTCATGTTATGTACTTGACTTGATCAAAAGGACGATATGTATTTCACTTACATTATATAGAAATATCTGTAAATAATTTCATTTTGATGTGACTTAAAAAATCTATGCTGTCCTGTCATTCAGTTTCCTTTTTGTTTTTTTTTATACTCGCACTTCCAGGCGCTGAGCGAATCCGGATTAAATCATCGGTCATGTGATGCCACGGAGCATAAATCGTATTTATATTTTGTACTGCACTCACTCTCGGAAATAAAGGTGGCGAATAGATTCCAAAATTTTTGTTCTGTGAAAATTGCTGCAGTGAGACTGTGTGCAATTCTTTGGTGGTCAAAAAAAGAGAGAGAAAAAGAAAGAACCACATACACCGCCAACCTCCTGGCGAGTCATGCATTCAGACTCTTCTCTCTGGCTGCTCGGCAAAAAGGGTCTAACTCTAAAGTCTGAAAAAGCTCCGAGGGCCAGCACCGAGGCCGACCAAAACGTGAGACTACTGACGTGCTAACGGGACGTCATTATGGCTCTTCAGGGGAATATTTGGCCACTTTTGCCCAATTGCTTTCCCCCGCCTCCCTCTCCTACGACTTTGCTCACATCAACACCAAGCACAAGCAGCAACCTCCTCCTCGTCGTCCTCAGTCCACACACAGTCCTCTTCTCTGAAAGTCAGAGTGGAGGCTCTTCGCGAGGCCGAAAAATCACTGTAATTCCAGTTTTCGCCACCAACACAAACCACTAGTCCACTGCCAAGTCCCATTCATCTGGCCACCTCTTGAAACAGCAAAATACAGAGAGAGAGAGAACAGAAAATATTTCAAAGGAATCTCTTTCTTACGACCTATCCATGTGGGTTAATCTATTTAGATAATATTTAATACATGAGCATGGTCAAACGTAAGAGGCTGGCGCCACACAGCATGTTTCTCCCGTAAAACGCTGTAATAACGCCATTTCTTTTTTAAGGGGGCCTGAGGTATGACCAGCCCAGCACTACATACGAGCAGCTCTGTTGGGTAAATAATATGAAATAGAAGGTCTCGCCTATAAATTCAAGGGCCTGTTTCGCTATTACAAGGGCTGTGTGTAAAAGCAATTACAGTTTCGCGAACAAAACAGAACACAATTGATTCAACCCGATCGTCCGAAGGATGAATAGTAGAGAATCCACTCGCACTTTCACATAAAAAGAGGAGAGCAAGTAAGTACTTACCAGTTTTGCTAGAGAGGCCGCGAGGCCGGCGAGTCTCGCGAGAGAACGTCAGTAGTAGTCCTTGTCATTAATCATGTAACCTTTCTGGAGGCTGCTCAGTTCTTACACTAGAGTTACATAGCACTTCAAGAATGACTGCAGCAAAGCAAGGCTTGGCCCATATTTTTGTGAAGACTGTCACCCCCGGTTAAACGGGGTCCCTCCTGGTCCTGGCCAACCACTAACCAGGGTTAGGTTCATTTTGCCTCTTGCCATGAGAGCTAGTGGCTTCATGATTTATGTAGAATCGTGTCGACGCGTTTACCTTTTTTCTTGGGCTATCTTGTGATGATCCCCGTGTCTTCTTTCTTGAAGCAAGCAAGTCGAGCTTGTAGGTTAACGTAGAAGCATGAGTAACGAGCAAATTCAAGACGGCAGCAGCAGCATGCATGTACTCGTATGTTATGAAAATGGGGAACAAGGTGGCGCAAAAAAGCGAAAAGTCCATTCTTTTTCGGAGATAACGATGTAAAACGATGCTTCCGCATAAATCTAGCACATGCTTGCTAGAGCAAGGAAAATGCCTAGATACATGGTAGCCTTTGATCTAAAAGAACATAGAA
>JAAUYL010089319.1_pt1 | contig 19733 bp, 27 predicted proteins | sample 7278011 | NCBI WGS metagenome assembly JAAUYL01 (sample SAMN14350225, study PRJNA611818) | marine sediment metagenome | isolation source: surface marine sediment (1.8m) | place: French Polynesia: Moorea | collected 2018-08
CCCTCACTCTCCTCGCCTCCCGCTCACCCTACATGCACAGCTTGGTTACAAACGTGCGGGACGAGTGAGGGGTAAGGAGGACCACCAAAAACAAGCTCTTCAGTTCTGTGTAAAAATGGCAAAGCTTTAAGGTATTACTTCACTTCACACGAACATGCACATACAACAGAAACACATCCCCACACTCACAAGCATAATGTAGTTAGTTAGCTCTTGAAGACCCTCTGTAGTCTATACATTTATAGCCGTGAGTAGTAAGTAGATAAAAGAAACACTCTGGTTTAATGCGGGCAAAACAGCATGTAGATATTACGCTAGGATTCCGGGGACGTTTGAAATTGATCAACATATTCACACAGTGGGGCAGATATCAAGTCTGTCTTTTCCTATAACTTGAGTAGTAATGCTGTTAACATCAATATACGAGTATCTATCTACAATTTGAAAATTCGAAAGCCAGGGTTCCTGTTTTACGAGGAGCGGAGCAAAAACCTGGCGCGATCATGGCGGACCGTAACGAAACGGACGCGTAGTCGCGGTCGGGTCGACGTAACCTCCCAGAGGACTCTTTATGAAGTTTTAGTTTCACACATATTATGTACGAAGAGGTAGGTAGGTGTCTGCATGTGTCTACACCCCACCACCTAACCTAACCTAACGAGAGGTTCTTCGCTCTGTGCTAAACACAATAAAGCAAAAAGAAGGCTTTCCAAAACGCGAATCTTCATACCTGACTTGGTGACGCGTCCTTTTCGCTTCTGCTTCTGCTTCGGCTTCATTGTTCTTGTTGCCGTTGTTGTTTGTGGTACATTTCCGAACACGGGAAATAACGCATACTGTTCCCTTGTTCTTGATATTAGTATTACACGTAGATTCTATTTAAATATTTTTTTTGTTATTGGTGCTGAATTATAGACGCCCTCTTACAATATTTGCACTGGACTTTAAAAATTTTCCATGATAATGCGGACTTCTGAAATGAAATAAAACTATTAAAAAAAGAAAAAAAATGAACCGAAAAGTATTTTCCCTTTAGATTTTTTCCATGAAATATAATTGTCATGGCTTCAAGTCGGTAATCTCAGATTAAATCGGCATGTTACTTGAACGCAACAGATGGTTTTTATATGTACTCAACTAAGCCAAAGAAATCAATGAAATTAATCAATTTCCCTGTAAAGCTACGAAGGTGCACATAGGCCTATGTAAACAGTAAATAAATACCTACAAGCAATACGCATATTTATAAGTCGATTTCTTTCTCTCCACGTGTTTCTCAGCTGACGACGCGAACAAATGCGTCAGCCTCTAAGGACATTTCTAGCCATGAGGTAGGTGGTGGGTCAATACATCGATTTCTCCTTTCTTTCTCCCACCACAGCATATAAAACCTTGTATCCTTAATATACAATGGTACCACATTTCCTGCAGCAGATTCCTAAACATTTGCGCATTTGCTTGATCCTTTTGGATTTTACTCGTACATTATGAGAGCATCCATGAAGCTTTAGTAGATATTTACATCAGTAAGTTTATAATTGGCCAGAGCTTTTTATATTGATCAAACAATTGCTCGTAAAGGGTAGGAAAAGGATGAGTCAATCTGCTTAAAAAGAGAGCAGGTAGTGGTACCCCCTCTATAGTCATGCACTCATATCTTCGTACAAAAATGGAGGGGCACTCTAACAAGATTCTGCTTTTCCGAATCGACTTCGTATTATTGCAGCGAGCGATGGACACCATCGATCCAACACATACCACACATATTGAACCCCAAGACGGAAGGTAAAAGAGGTAGGCAGAACTACCTAGAGACATGTAAACAAACATTGCAGAGGGAAAAGTAACTAATCTATCTCGGCTTTCATGAGTGAGTGGGGGAATCTTCGATCTGAAAAACGGGGAGACCTGGGCAGAGGCAGTCGCTATGCAAAGCTTGTGTTGACAAGATCATTAAAAAACTCGTGAAAATGGTGGGATCCAAAACTGGCAAGGGACCGCGTGGGGATTTCAAATCCCAGGTCCCCCATGTCATGTTGCATCTCAACCCCGGAGTGTCGAGACAGTTGGACAAGCAACTTTCGACTTTAGAAAGGCTTCGAGTCAAGGCAAGCACTTTGTTTCAAGTTTCCCATTTTTTAAATGTCGTGGTCAATGCTTAACATGTTTACTTATGTAGGCACAGAGGACAGCCGAGAATAGAAGGCAACTTTATGTTGACAAGTTTGAGGAACGCAGGAGAAATAGGGAGAGGTTGTACAGGCGACTTACCAAGGTTAGTATCTAAATGACACGAAAAATAATCATGAAGGCAAAGGAGGTTCTTTAATTGGTCTCCTTCTTCCTATGCTTTGAGGTTTGACCTGTCCCCATTTTGAGGTTAGCAAAACAGCAAGAAAATGAATAAATCTTTTTCCTGTTTTTAGATGGACGATGACACGAGAAGAACTGTCGATCGTATTACCAACCAAAGGCGGCTAGCGGAAATGGAGGAGGTTCGTCGACATGATTTGATGCATTTTGATATGATGTTCGAATTTTGCTGATATTAGGAGAACCGAGAACGAGACGAGAGACTTTATTCTGCAAGGAGTGCTGAGCAGGAATCCTCAAGACACGAGGGAATGCCTGATAGCCCAACAACCGCCATGAATTCGGAGAGGCCGTGGCCTGACACTGAGGCTGACTATTCTAGTCGCAGATCAAGTCTGCGGTCGGTCAGCATTTACGAAATGGACGGAGAATACACATGTATGCTGTTGTCACCATTTCCGGTATAGATAATTTAGTGCATTGACATAAGTATTTAGCTCGAGGTTCTCCTGAACCCACGGATGATCCACTTGGACGGTTGGACCAGGATGACAAAGGAGTCCAAGGATCTCGTCGATCGTCTGGAGCTTCGAACATGCCCGAGGTCTTTGTCACGAAAGCTCCCAAGTTGAAGCGCGACACAAGCTCGGAGGGAACAGCTTCCGAATCCAAAGAGGAGGACGGCGGACCGGCCCTACAAAAGTTGATGAACCTTTTGCCGGTATTAAAAACCCCATGCTAATCTTTGATTTCTCTCATTTTTTTCGCTTTTAAGGCACCGACGCCAACGAGATTCTTGGGCAAAATGTATTCCGTCGTCTCGTCTCCAGAAAAACGCAGGGCCTCAAATGCCTCTGATGTGCCTGATACGATTAAAGAGGTAACTCCACTGGTTCAGCTTGAAATGGTGGTAATGGTGTTTGGTTTAATAGTCATTGAACGAGACTGATGGTAAGGATGAAATAATCAAGACTGACGAGAGCAAGCAGCCGGTGAGAAAAAAGGGAATGGGTGACATTGCCATGAAAGCTAGAGTTATGGGTCGCTTCAAGGGACTCTCGAAGCAAGCTTCCGTTTCCAGCGATGCAGGAAGTGACCAGCCTCCGACAGGCCAACAAAGGTAACTTTTCAATGGTGTAGAAGTACATTTACCTATAATTACTTTATGAAAAGTCCTGCTACTGCTGCCACCAAGAAAAGCTCCTGGCGGAGGATGGCACAAAAAAGTGTGGATCGTCCTTCTGGATCACGTCCGGTTTCAAGACCAATGTCACCTGAGGGAGACTCTCCAGGACCGCATAAAAAGAACAGCGGAGGAGGGGGCGGGGGTTGGCGCAAGATTTCCGGCGCTGGAGGAGGAGTCAAGGGTGGGGCCTCCCCGAGGGGCGGGGGCGCAAAAAAAGGGCGTGGCTTTGCCAGCCGAGTGGCAAAACTGAGTCGCGACAGCAGTTTTGGTCCAACTGGCAATCTCTCGGTTCGTCGTATTTGATGCATTTTAAGCTAATGGATTTATGGGTTCTGGGTTTTTAGTCCAATTTAAAGTCATTGACCACCGCCTCCTATGTGATTGGCAAAGTCATGAAAAAGTCCGCCAAGAAGACAGACGATGAAATCTTGGCAGCTTTTGGTCACGAATCGGATGACAGCGACGAGGTCAATGTGTTTATGGAAGCTCACAACAAAACGGGAAGTAAGGATAAAGGAAACGGAAATGGAGCAACTGAGAGCGGAAGGGCATCTAAGACCGAGTCACTCCTGTCAAGAGTCACTGCTTCCAAATCTGGTGGTGGCTTCGGGAAGTCCATATTCGCCAAGCTTCAAAAACAGGGGTACCAAGATCTAACATGACAAAAAAAACAATTATGCAATTAAAATATGTGTAGGAGCTTAACTAAGGACGACGATGGCGATGGCAAAGTTTCGCTTGACATGGTATCGAAATTGGCGCAGTTCCAAAGGCAAACCCGATTCCTCATCGCGGCAGCTTACGTCGGGAGTCACTTGGCTCCATTGGACGAGCTCAAGAAAACTTGGTTAACCGGGATTCCGACATCAATCAGGTTCCTTGGTCGATCTTGTAGAGTAAGTATATTTGGCATTTAAAATAATCCTGCTCTAAGACATTCTCCATATCCAGTTTGTTCCAAGAGGCCCTGGAGGTCTGGTGGTTTCTGCAACCCCTCCACCTATTGGATCAGCGGATCCTGATTTTTCAACCACTGCCAACATGCTCACCATTCTGTCCAAGGCTGATATCAAGCTCAAGACCCTGAAAATAAGTCACGAGGACGAGTCTAGGTCCTTAACAGCATAATCGGGTTTTCCAGAAACAATCTAGCCTAATAGAAATTACTTTCAGGGTGCAATCCCGGCTGTCAGTGACAGGTTTAATGAAACAACAAAAGAGCAGGCAAGGGTCTCGTCGGGCTTCTATGAGCTCTCAGAACAGTTCCAATATTGTGAGAGCAGAGGAGCCAAAGGTATTTTCCCATCAAATTACCAACATTAAATACTTGCCATTTGTAACACGGATAAATAAATCAAGGTTAACAGCCAGTTGGAGTCGGAGGATCAGACCAAGAAACTCATGGACGCCCTGAAGAATGTCAGGCCTGCCTCGATCCCGAGATGGAACGAGCACAAGGACGTCAAGGAAGACAAGGAGCGGGAGCCGTGCTTCTTCATCCCCTGGAACCTGAACTCCGACCTCGACGCTGGCAGCCTCTCCGACAGTCCTCCAGGCGGCCTCGAAAAGCAGCCATCGCTATTTTCCGAGAACAAATAAATAAGGGCGCATTTTTGCAAGTTAAATACAAGGACTCTGTGTATGTGTATCCACCTACTTCAAGGCATGGACAAGAAGGTAGCTTTGCTTCACATGTAGGCAGGTTGAGAAGCTAGAACTAGAAGAGTGGAGAGAACCTTATCCAATATCTGATATCGGGTTTGCCATATGCACCAACAACACATCCTCCACCATAGCTAGAGTCACACTCTTAGTGGTAGCCTCTCTGTTATATGAGGTAGATAGCTGTGTATACCTTCAGTTCAGGTTCAGCTCTTTGACTCTCTCCCCTCGTGGAGTTCTCAAAAGTTACCCCTTCCCTTGTTGGTGATGTAACTAGTACAGCTTCTAGGAGAAAGGAAAGGATAAGCATGGAGGACCCCCCTTTAAATTCGGACTTTATGTATGCTCTGCTCTACGCAAAAGCACACAAGCCTCCACATTTTCTCGGGGTGACACGTGAAATCTCAGGGCATAAAATATGAAACAGAAAAGAAAAGAGCCAGGAAAAATGTAAAATTGAAACTATTACGTTTTTATTCGAAAAAGAAAAGAAACAAATATTTTTTTAAATATAATTTGATTCTCGTTTTCTTGACTATGTAAGATCGTGTGGTACGTGTGGTAAGTGGTTATAAAATAATATCTGCAAAAAAAATAAATATTATCAAGCATGAAGCAAATATTTTTTTTAAATGCAAAATCTAATGGGGATGGGTGCAGCAAAGTAGATTGTTATTTTATTTTTTTGGCTAAACAGAAAACATAAGGACAATTTTGGTTCATAGAATATGAGCTCGACATAGAGCGGAGGAGCCAAAAAAATGCTTGCAATAAGACCCACTTCGCGGCATATTTTAAAATATTGCCTCCCCCTTTAAAACAGAACGCGGAGGAATTATTAAATCTCCTACATAACAAAGAAGAGCATTGATTCTAAAAAACGAGAATTTTCTATTTTGAAAACTACTTTTATAAAAGTATTGCTAATTCTGTATTTACCAAAAGAAATAGTTGATATTTTAGCAATAATTACAAATTAAGAGTGCAAAGAGAACGGGCTATTTTCAGCAATTCTTATTGTTGTTTCTATTGGCAATAGCCCAGAAAGGAAGTAACTGAATCTCTTCTTTTCCTTTTTTGATAGCGTGCTACATAAGAAATTGCGTATTTGCGTTGGTTTTTGAGCTAATCTTTCTGAGGCAATAAATACTCTTGAATTGTCTTTTTTCTGCTTTTAATCGAAAAAAAATCTGTTTTAAATTTTTTTTTAGGTTTTTAGCTTTGAATGTTTAAAAATTGTGACAGAAGTTTTTACGAAAAAAAACATTTTTGATGTCTTTTCCACCAATTTTGGAACTGTACGTAAGCTCGACTTACGTGGACAAGCCGATTTTTAACGCGACCTCCAGCTGATTTATTTAGTAAGCAACTTTTTGACAAAAAGCAAGCAAGAACCAAGAAAGAGAGGCGAGCAAAAAATTCGCATTTCTTTCATCTTAAGAAAGGCGAACAAAGAACCCTCGAAGTTGAAAGAGTTTCTCCGTGTCTCCTTGCTTTGGAACGAGAAGATCGAGAAGGACTTTTACGATTTCAAGGCCAGAGCAAGGATCAAGTGATCTTGGACAAAGAGGAAAAGTGTGCTGGAAGTGTTCAAGACGAGCTTAGAAACCTTAAAAGTGGCCCCCGAGAAGCTTCAAACTGGCATCGCTGTCTGGTTCTGGCTCGGCGGACGACTCGTCCGGGTCAGGTGAATTTCTCCGGCGGCTCTCGACAATTTTCAACCGGATTTCGGACACTATGGGCAATTGTTTGAAGTCGCCAACTGCAGATGATGTCTCACTCCTTCGCGAAGGAACCAATCACTCCAATTCCGCAGAACAGCTCGAGCAGCCTCCATACGTTCAGGTTTGACCTAGATAATCTTGCTTTCTAAATAGATGACCTTCAAACCTAAATACTTATTTTCAGGATAACAATGCCCCGGTATACTATCCGTCTCCAAATGTCTCGCGACAAGCTAGTCAACTCACAGAGGAGGAGCAGGTTAAAATAGCTCAGAGGATGGGACTCATCCAACACTTGCCCACAGGATCCTACGATGGTTCGAAAAAGAATCGAGAGTAAGTTCGATAAATGACCTTCAAATCGAAACAAAGGATTTGTTTTTGCAACTGTGGCAAGAATCTAATTTTGATGCGGTTTTTCCCGTTTCAGGTGCGTCATATGCATGATAGAATTTGTGATTGGTGACCGTGTTCGATACTTGCCATGCATGCACACATACCATACAGAGTGTATCGACGATTGGCTGATGCGGAGCTTCACATGTCCATCGTGCATGGAGCCCGTGGACGCGGCGTTGCTAGTGACTTACGAAACCAACTGACCCTGAAACCCCGAACCCTGATCTACTTCCGGTCACGGATAATCCAGACCCCCATTTCCCCAACCCTCTCATACCTTGACGATCGGAATCAAATCAAAATCAACGCCATTTTGTTGTCAGAATCAAGGGCAGCCCCTCTCACACGAAGGAGGCCCTATAAAAGCCGTGCTTTACAACACTGAATCAGATTTAAAATCAGACAGTAACTAAATATGGAGGATAACTTCCTAGCTTCTCCCACCAGTAGGAAACGTGTTTCATATACATTCAGATCGGTTCTGCTTTTGTAAGGTGGAATTTGCTGTATTCTTCCAAGCAAGAAAAACAATCTTGTTTTGCAATGTGACAAAATCATTTGCCATTTGAAAATTATTCTTAGAAGATCCCTGTAAATTCATAATTTCAACAATAGCAAAATCTTGCCGAGCTTTGTCCGAACAATCTCATATAAGATTCTTTTCTTTTTGCTGTTCGATGTTCACCAAAACTTTTGAATTGGACGAAAATTCTCCCAGAGAAGCAAAAAAAACTTTGCTGCTCCACGTGATTTGTGAGTACCTATTCTTTCCTGCTTTTTTTATTTTCCGAAATTGTAAAAATACATAAAAAACTAGGAAAACACTTAGTGATACAAGAAATAAGTTTGTTAAGGGAACCACCTCCTACTACTAAAACAAGCTTAAAAAATGAGGATAAACCACGCAGTCTTTTCACGAACGAACACATTAGTAGCTAAAATGCAGTCTGCATTGTTGTCTTCTTCACCTAACTTAACTCTTTCTATGTAAAGATAATGCCAAGTTATCTGAGGTCGACAATGAGGGACTCATGAAAAATTGAGAAGAGATCGAAGCAACCAACACAAAAGCTAAATCATGAAGACGAAGAAAAATCGTAAAAAATGTGTAGTTTTAGACGAGAAAACAAAAGATACAATAAATAAAGTACAAGGAAAAGAGATATTCGATTATCGATGCTCCTGGTAAAGTTTCAATACGAATTTGCCCGCGGGAGTCTTTCTGAATTTTGTCTTTTCCGCTTGGAACCCCGGGGTCAGTTCGTTAAAGAGGGACCTTGTCCTGGGATTGATGGAGCCGCCACAGTATTGATCAGGGACTGCCAGAAGAGCAGCCAATGATGCGAATGAGTAGTCAATATACGTCGGCTCGTCCGTTCCTAAAATATACTCTTGACCATTCTTAAGAAGCTCGTCAACTTCCTTAAAGACGATCTGACTCTTTTTCAGGCCCTCCACGGATCCCTGAAAGCCAGTCACAATTGTAAAGGAAATGTCTTGAGGGGGAAAACGCTAAGCCCTTACCTCTTTGTCTGTTTTGAGAGCATCAATGATAAACTTCTTAAACAGTGGGCGCATTATTTTGAGTATAATTTTTTGCCACGCCGGAACATCCTCCTCTTCATTGCTCCAGACTCTCATGGCAAGATCTTCAGAATTGTCGGCAGCGACCAGGATCTGAAATATTGTCATTGGCAATGTCACTGAGAGTTAGTGTATGTAGGTTTCCTTACATGGTAATATACGAATTGACGGAGATCAGATCCTAGTTGGTCGATCTTGGCCTCCCATTCCAAAGCTTCTGGAGTTGGCTCCAGGAATTTCGCCCCCTCTGGATCGGTGCCCATCTTAACGCCATAAATGTATCGCAGGATGTCTGAGGAGTTGGGAATGCTGATCCGTTTGCCTGGAACTCTCAGAGTGGGCACCATCCGACCAAAGAATATGGCGCCAAAAATGCCAATGTCTTTCTCCTCCTCATACTTGAGTCCTGCTTTCTCCAGACACCACCTCACTTTTTCCACGTAGTGAGAGACGGGAAGGGACTCCAAGATGATCTTCTCAGTGTCGGCTCTCCTAATACAAATGTGGATCATGGTATTGGTAACATTGATAACTTTGACTGGGTACTATACTTACTGCACTGATATGGTAGGGGCAGTTTGCTTGCTGTCAAAAGAGTTAAAAAGTATATTTTTTTGAGGATGTTCTTAGAATTTTTTGTACTCTAACTTACGTGAGGGTGTCGTACATTAACACTGCCTGTCTAAATACGAGCCACAACAATACAAGAAAGGTGGTCGAAAACCACAACCATTGTATGCCACATATGGCGGGAGGAGCACCAGACACAGATAAGGGATTGTCAACAACGTTATCCTCATTATGCTACTCTTTTAAAAGCCGAATTCAGTCTTATAAGAATATATGAGGTTTTTGTTTTGACGAGGGCATTTAAAGAGTACAGCAAACACCAGGTTAGACTATACATGCATGGGTGCATACACCAGCTAAGCAGCTGTACTGTAGATTAGCCCATACATGTATATCAGATAAGGTACTTCGTGCGCAATGCAATGATGATGAGTTGCTAAGAGATTCTTGGTTTGGCTTTTTTTATTTTCGCCTTCTCAAAAATTATTCTGGTCACAGTGACAATTACTCAGAATTATAGCCGATGATCTTTGTACATCCTCAGAACGAATTGACCAGAAGGGGTCTTCCTGAACTTGTTCTTTTCTGCTTGATATGCTGGACTGAGACCATTAAATACTGCCCTGGTGGTGGGGCTTATGGAGTTGCCACAGTATTGATCAGGAAAGGCCAAGAGAGCAGCAAGGGCAGCAAAGGAGTAGTCGATATATGTCGGCTCGTTACCTCCCAAAATGTATTTCCTCCCATCGTTTAACAGGTTGTCCATCTCCTTAAAAAAGACCTGGGACTTCTTCAAGCCATCTTCAGCTCCCTGAAAAAGTAAACTTAGCAAACTCCAGCAGTAAAATAGCCTTAGCTAATTTTAAGTACCTCTGTGTTCACATTTAAAACTTTGATCAAGAATGCCTTCAATAAAGGAAGAGTTGCCTTAAGGAGAATTTTTTGCCATCCAGGAACATCATCCTCTTCCAAGCTCCACACCTTGAGCGCCAGCTCATCCGAATTGTCCGGAACAACCAGTCCCTGATAGAACCCGACATTGTCATTGCACTTCCAGACCTGATATTATCCATGAAGTAAATGCTTACATGATAGTAGACATATCGTCGTAAATCAGAGCCCATCTTGTCGATCTTCTTTTCCCATTCCACAGTTTCAGCGGTTGGCTCCAGGAATTTCACTCGCTCAGGATTTTCAGCCAGTTGAATGCCATAAATGTATCGCAAAATGTCCGACGAGTTTTGAATGCTGATACGTTTTCCGGGAACTTTCAACGTTGGCACCATCCGTCCGAAAAAGAAGACTCCAAATATGCCAATGTCCTTTTCCTCTTCAAAGTCAATGCCGGCCTTCTCCAAGCACCACCTCACCTTGTCCACATAGTGAGAGATGGGAAGGGTCACCAGGACAGCTTTTCTTGTGTCAGGTCTGAATAAGAGTAGGATTTATTTAGCATTAGAATCCAATGGGTCTTACAAACATATTACTTACGTAAACACACTCTTCATCACCATTGCCTGCCTGAAAATGAGCCACAATACAACCCAGATCGTGCTCCAGATGACCCCATAGCCGTTGTAACCCACCCATATGGGCAGAAAAAGTAAGGCCAAGCTTGGAATGTCAACAAGCGTGATCCTCATTTTCTCTTGTGTGTGTTTTCAAATTTTGTTGTCAAGTTGAGTAGAAACTGTTACATAACTTGCAGCAGCTTGCATAACTACCTGCTCTACAATAACGCAGTGTAGTGTGCTTCGAGCTTCTTATCTTTATTCTCAACGATGCTCTCTATACATTCTCAAAACAAATTGACCGGCGATGGATGCTCGAAATTTTTCAGCTTGGACCTTGAACTTGGTTCCCATTCTGTCAGATTCGGTGGCAAAGTTCAACCTGGTCCTGGGATTCAATTTAGGTCCCCCATAATTGTCAGGAAATGCCAGAATGGCTGCCAAGGAAGCAAAGACGTAGTCAATGTAAGTGGGCTCCTCGGTTCCCAAGATATACTTTTGAGCATTATTGCCCAATGCTTCTTCAACTTCATGGAACACCTCACGTGACAGTCTCAAGCCTTCTTCGGCTCCCTATGTTGGAGATTATGGACAGGTTGAAAGAATCATTGGCTCGATAACAAACCTCTCGAGTGATTTTCCTAAGCTTTCCTTGAACTGCCTTAAGCGGGGTTATGACTGTTTCGAGCAAGACCTTTTGCCAGTATGGAACAGTTTCTTCCTCCATACCCCAAGCCCTGAAAGCGAACTCATCCGTATCCTGGGCAACTTTCAGAGCCTGAATCAAGGTTAGGTTAATAAAAAATAATCAAATCAAGGTATCGATATCCACTGACATGGTAATAGCAATATCGTCTCAGGTCCTCTCCCATCTTGTCGAATTTGCTCTCCCATCTGGCTGTTTCAGGACAAGGTTTCAGAAACCTCACCCTGTCTGGATTGACTGGCAGCTGGATTGCATAAACGTATCTGAGAATGTCTGCTGAGTTGGATATGGTAATGTTCTTGCCAGGAGCGTACAAAGTAGGAACCTAAAGCATTCGCCATAATGCTGATTGAATCCATCAGTGATTGGACATTGCTTACAGATCTGCCCACTAACAGTCTTCCTAAAATGCCAATGTCCTTCTCTTCTACGAAATCTATTCCAGACTTTTCCATGCACCATCTGGCCTTCTCTACATAATGTGACACTGCTTGAGTGTTCAAAATGATCCTCTTGTCATCTTCATCAGAGCTGTAAGTATATCCAACATCATGGGGTCATTTGTGGTAATAAACAACTTCATTGTCTTACGTCAAGAGTGTGTACATAACGATTGCCTGGCGAAGCACCAAGCCCAAAAGTACCCATACTGTAGCTAGCACCAATCCATAGCCGTAGTAGGCAACAAATATTGGCAGGAACACCAGAATCCCAAAAGGAATTGTTTGGATTGTGAATCTCATTTTTTGGTGCTTGTATTTCAAAATAAAATATTAGAAAAGTAAACACTCTCCACGTTATCTGTGTTCACTGTACATTCGCAGTACGAATTTGCCAGACGGGGTCTTCCTGAACTTTACGACTGCCTTTTGGAACTCGCTTCCCATCAGAGGAGCGTCGGAGCTGAAACTGATCCTCGTTCTTGGGTTCAAGCCTGGTCCACCGTAGTTTTCAGGGAGAGCCAGAATGGCCGCCAGGGAAGCAAATGCAAAGTCGACATAAGTCGGCTCATCTGTGCCCAAAATATAATTTTGTCCGCCTTTTAGGACCTCGTCCACTTCTTTGAAAAGAACCTCTGATTTGGCAAAGCCATCATTGGCTCCCTAAAAAACAAAATGTCGTGGAAGAAGAACACAATGTACAGACTTTTGTCATACTTCTGGAGTGATGTTAATCAACTTTGATAGAGCTGCTTTTAGGATTGGGCAGACAATTTTCAGCAGAGTCTTTTGCCAGGCTGGGATCTCCTCCTCTTCCATTCCCCAGGCTCTGAATGCAAACTCATCAGGGTTCTTTGATGACTTCAATGCCTTAAAAAAGAAACAAGACAACTGAATACTAAGGATATTAACAGCGATAGTAAAGCTTCTTTACGTGATAATAAACGTAGCGTCTGAGGTCTTCGCCCATCTTGTCGATCTTCTTCTCCCAGGCAATTGTTTCAGGGGATGGTTCCAGGAACTTGGCCTTGGCTGGATCCTTGGCCACCTGAATGGCATAAACATACCGGAGAATATCTGAAGAGTTTGAGATGGAGATTTTCTTTCCAGGTACGTTCAAGACAGGAACCTGCAAACATTGATCATTGGAGACTGTAAAACGATTGTCATTAAACACTTTGTAGATTTTTACCCCTCTTCCAAGAAACAGTTTGCCAAAGATACCAATGTCTTTCTCCTCTTCGAATTGCAGCCCACTTTTCTCCAAGCACCACCTGGTTTTCTCGACATAATGAGAGATTGGCAGGGTGTTCAAAACAAACCTCTTGTCCTTGCCTTGGCTGTAAAATAATTCATTGCTGGTACCAGTATATCTCTTCATATTTTTATTTGCTTACTTTAGCTGGTAGTAGGTGACAACGCCGAAATGGACTCCAAACCACAAGATCATCAAAATCAATGTGAAGAACAGACCATATCCTTTGTAGGCCACGAAAAATGGCAGGCAAAAGAGAACCCAGAAGGGTAGGGTAGACAACGTGAACCTCATGTTGCCTGGGTTTCTATCCCTGCAACTTGTGTCTAAGTTTTGGCAGTTATAGAGTTTGTTTTGGGGTTACGGTGTGTTGTGTTGTGAGGCAGGTGATAGTGCACTTGAATATGTGTACTCTAGAGAACTGTCAAACCTACATAATGTAACTCTTGGAAAAGCTAAGCCTAGCCATGTAACATTTCTTTGAATATTGACAACAACGAAGCGAAACTCAAGTCAAACTATAGAAAAAATAAGGCACTTTAGATTTTTACCTTATCCGCAACTAAAGCCATCATAAACAGTACAATTGAGTAAAAAACTAGAAACACTGGTCAAAAATATGCCTCAGATTTTCTTGGCTCGATTGGATGTACGTACATGAGGTCCTTTTAGAAACTTGATCCTTCATGGGTACACAAAGTGCATTTATTGTGCAGTAAGGCTGACATTGTCAGCGATGTTCACTGTACATTTTGAGAATGTGTTTCCCAGAAGGGGTCTTCCTGAACTTGATGACTGCCTTTTGGAACTCGCTCCCCATTTTTGATCCTTCGGTGGCGAAGTTCAGCCTCGTCTTTGGACTCAATGATGATCCACCATAGTTGTCAGGGCATGCATAAATGGCTGCCAGGGATGCAAATGAATAATCCAAATAGGTTGGCTCGTCACCACCCAAAATGTACTTTTGTCCATTCTTCAGGATCTCATCAACCTCCTTGAATAGGACTTCACATTTCCTCAATCCTTCGTCAGCTCCCTAAAAGCAAATTCTGAAAATACGACGCCAAAATGCCATATGATATAAGATCTTACCTCTTTGGTGATATTCAAGACTTTGCCCAGGTATAACTTCAAAACCGGAAGTGTCACCTTGAGCAGAGTCTTTTGCCATGGTGGCACATCGTCCTCGTCTATTGCCCAACCTTTTAGGGCGCACTCGTCCGGATTTTTAGAGGCAACGAGAGCCTAAAAATAATTATGAAAATAGATTCAAAAAATATTTTTATTGATAAAATGCTCACATGATAGTAGACAAACGCTCGGATGTCGTCGCCCATTTGGTCAATTTTGGCCTCCCATTTTACAGCTTCAGGAGATGGTTCCAAAAACTTGGCTCTCTCAGGATCCACTGCGTAAGTTGTCGCATAGAGGTACCGAAGAATGTCGGAAGAGTTTGAGATGGAAATATGTTTTCCAGGAATATTGAGAACAGGCACCTAAAGTTAGGAATTAGGAATTAATCACTGAACTGAAAAAAAGATGCATATTTTTTATCATTTTACCAGTCTACCAAGCAAAACTCTTCCGAAAATGCCCACGTCTTTTTCCTCGTCATAATTTGTTCCTGATTTTTCGAGACACCACCTAACTTTTTCGACGTAATTCGAGTTGGGCTGGCTGTTTAAAATCAGCCTTTTATCCTCCTGTTCCCTGTAAGAAACAGTTAAAATAATAGCCTGATTTGTAAATATGGTAAGAACTTACGTGAAAATGCCGTGAATGACAAGAGCTTGTCTGCCGGCAAACCAAAGTATCAACCACAACAAAGTGCACACTAGACCATGACCATTGTAGGCGACAAGGATTGGCAAAAACAACAGGGTCCAAAATGGAATCGTTGCAAGGGTAAATCTCATGATTTTTGCTTCTTCTAAAAAATCTTGGCAAAATTTGAAAGTGCACCACTTCACTTTACCTCTGACTGACGCTCTACATAAACGTATTGTGGTTATGTTAGCTCTTGACTGCTAGCGTACGTGTGTAGGTAGACTAGATTATTGTGACAGTACTTTTCACTACTTCATGTGAATGGGCGCTGGCACCTTAACTTTAGTTTAGTAGAAAAGAAATTCAGACAAAAGAAAATATTTAAAGACATGAATATTTAGCTTGCACATGTAAAAACAAAATCCCTCTACTTTAGGCAAATGAAAGATAAGAACCAATTTGTTGATAATAATTTTGTGTGTTTTTTTTGTTAATCCGATTTTTTTCTATCAACAAAAATCCGCTTTTAATTTGCCTAAAAATAGAAGCCGATGCAAGGATAAATATTTTATTGGAAAAATATACAAACCAGTTGTTTTGGAGGTCTTTGTGTTCGTAGATATTTGCTTTTTGAAAAAAATGATGTGCAACTGTCTCATAAATATTTCGTTTCGAATTTTACTTTCATGAAAAGGAAACGTGGGATTTCCTCAGTCGAACAATTACTAAGGGAGACAATTTGAAGACGTGTCTTGAGGGCTCAAGAAAATTACAAAAAAGATTTCGCAAACAAAAATGTATATTTGGCATGCACTCGTTTTTAATGGCATCAGCATCTGTGATTGAACGTGGTGTTTTGCTCAAACAAATCCGGATTTGTGAAAATCGGTTCGCTCGGATCAATCGTTCTCGGCGTTCCGGAGGCGTTTGCGATCGGATTGTCGAGAGTCTCCATTGAAGATTCATCAGTTGAAGAGTTGCTGGCGTTATTTTGAGATGGCTCCGGCAAATAATACGATCTCCTTCCCGCTCCTCCTCGTCTAAAAATTACTTCTTTAATCATGGGCATAATTACATAATCACTATTTGATTACCTTTCAAGATGGACGTTATTTTGCAAGTAGGTAAATGGCTGATGATTTGTCGGAGGAGCGCGATTCGTGAGCTGTGATTTAAGAATTTATTATATAGATTTTATATTAATATTAATAATAATATTAATTTTGTTTAAATTATTTTTGATTGAAAGTACTTACTTGTCGAGGTCTTAATTGCGCAACGTTGGGCAGGTTTATCGATGATTGAATAAATTGGGATTTAAATTGCTCGACGCTGGAGGCTGCTGATTTCAAATCTCCTCCACAAGGTTTGTCCGATAATCGGCTTGCTCTCCGGCAGCAACATCCAGCGAGAGCGGCGAGCACAACGAGCAGCATTACCAAAGCCTATTAAGTTAAGTAAGATTTGTATCAATATCATTTAGAGGCTTGAATGACTAAAATAAACTAATCTGATATATTGACATAATGATTACCAATATTGCTGCGACAAAGCCATAATACTCGCTGGCGGTCAAGCATATTTGAAAGTCCCTAGATGTTCCGCTGGTGCTGCTAGATGTGGCCCCAATTTCGTAGTCTTCTAAATTAAATGGTTATTACATAATTAAATGTCAATTCAAAATACTGCTACCTTCTGTGATTTCATCGCGACTTTCGTAGACACGAAACATTTCTCTAAGACTCATTTCTCCGGATTCGCTACTGTAATGCCCTTCAGAAGGAACTTCCCTCTTTTTTCGGCCGAAACTTAGAGATCGCCCCTGGATCCCGCTGCAGCTTGCCTGAATAAAAATTTGGTTTTAGAAAAAATAGTCCAATAAAAATATAGAATATACTTATACCGGTTCACAAGGTCCATGGCAGGATCGTACATTGGCCTCAAAAACAAGAAAGTTTGATTCCGGAATCTTGAAGGCGTTGAAGTTACTCTGTAAAATCATTATAACAAGTTGGTTATGAAACTGGATTGAAAATATTAAGTACAATTGGAAAATATATTTTTTTAACATTGAGATTATTTATGAGTTTGCTCACCACTAATCCGTCCCCGCTGCGTGACAAGCCAAGAGCCGGAAAAACCGATGGATCAACGGGGCATCTATTTTTAAAAACAAATAATATCATTGATTAACGCAATAAGATAAAAATATTTAAATATTTAAATATTTAATTACCCATTACGATCAATCAATTCAATTGTCCTCGAAGAATATGGATCTTTGGCAATGACATTGGTCGCAAAGATATCCCGGACCAAATTGAGGCCATCTTGAGTCTCCAGCTTGAACGTGAGCTCATCGCCGACTGCTATCGTTGTTGTCGGTCTTCCCAAATATTCGATGACCAATTTGACCTCGCTATCAAGAGTATGTTCGGCGGGCAAATACTCAATAGGCACCGGTTGTCCCGATCTATTTAATAATGGAAACCATTAAAAGGTCAGGCCATAAAAAAATCTAACCACCTACCCAGCTCCGATATATCCACTAGAGACAACTGAATCAGCCGGGGGCTGAACTGTGCAAGTCAGATTGTAAATGACGTCCCTTGATGTTTGGACAATGTCGGAGTGCTGGACGACGACAATGTTGGTTTGGGTGTTTCCATACTTAAAAAAAAACAAACACATTTATTAAGAGTTTCACAACTTTTTTCAGGTCTTACCGATTCTGTTCCGCAATTTGGAATGCCATTTGGACCTGGAATTCTTAGGACATGAACGCGACCACCATCGCCGAGGAGAGAACATCCAGGACGATTAAAATGCTTGTAAGTGTAGATTCGGCCCCGAAATCCAACCGGAGTCCTCAATGTAAATTCCATCCCATTTTCAGAGCAGGATTGTGTCACTGAAAAAATGTGAAAAGATGTGAAATTGCTTCAAAAAACAATGATAAACTAATTAAATTATCTAGAGAAGGAGTCACTCAAAAGCAACCACAGCACTCAATATCACACTGCCACACAGGTTTTACCCGAGGCTGAACAGTCTTGATTTTCTATTCTCTCGTGAAAAGTCCAACTTGTGGCATTCGTTTGAAAAGCGTTCTCATTTTCAAAGATGTCATTGTCATTGTCACTAAGCTCACAATCTGCCTGATAACCAAAGTCCGGAGTCCTACAGAAAATAGAAGAAAGGTAAAACGTACCATCAATGCATGGATCGGGATAGAGTTTTCGCGATTGCCGAGCGTAAAAATCGTGATTCTCGGAATGGTCGAACTGCGCTGGATTGTTAACGTCGAGGTTCAGGTACAAGCTGTCGCTCAGCTCGCAGTTTGCCGAGAGAGTCGGCGTAAATCTGGATCTGAATCGATTATATGGAAAAATATATTAAACAAAAAATAAGATTGGTTTACATAAAGTTGAAAGATTGGCAGTTGAATTCGTCCTCTCGAAGGCAAAGCTGTTCACATTCGTAGAGTGAGCTGACAGTGTCGCTCTTCCGGACATACTCAGTCTTCAGTCTTGTCCTGGACCGAACCTAAGAAATAACGAAATATTATTTTTAAAGAAAATCATTATATAATTTATTCTTACCTGTCTGAAATTGTCTTCATTGTCATCACAATTAGAGTACCTCACATCCTTTTGGATGACTGAGTTCGAATGCCCTGCAAGCACATTTTGTGAGTGAGACTCCAATCTTAAGTAAGAGACCATACTTGTCGTAACCACTTGTGGAATTTGATTTGGAGGGGTCGTGTCAACAGTATCTGGATAGCTCATGAATGGAGGCTGATCCACTGAAGGTCTCCTTGATGGAGGTCGCGGTCGGGGTGTAGGCGGAAGTGGTTTGAAGGGTGGCCTCGCTGATGGGAGAACGACTGGTGGTCCGTAATTAAATCCACCGTTGCCGTTCGCGTTCGATTTTCTCGGTCTGTACGCACCCTCATATCCGGCATAATAAAGGCGGCCATCTTGGTCAACTAAAAACTCAATAATACAGCAATTATGCTTTTGTATGAAGCAAACGTTTTTACCTTCTATGTTTCTGTAATAGTTGAAGTTGGGATCAAATACCAGCCTCGCGCTGGACTCGTCAAATCGGCTCAGCCTGCACTCCCCCGTATATGGGTTGTATCCAACGGACAAGCATCTTAACAGAAAATCATTTTTGTCAAGTGGAATTGCAATGATATAATGACAAGTATTACAAAAACTGATCGCGGTGAAGGCACTCGTCCAGACAGCGGCCAACATCATAGTCTTGGTAGACCACATAGGGTTCGGCCTCAAGTTTCGAATTTCGCAGCAGCTGAAAGGGTTCATGGCCCCAATCATTTGTGTAGATGCCCTCCTGGATGCCTGATACTTCATTGTCAGTTCCATTAACATTACCTAAAATGGATTTATTAACAAGCAACATGCAACATCTATCCTATGTCAAGTTTGTAGGTATTTATAACTTTAGATACTTTATACATCATGAGATGAGTGTAGGTGGGGAAGTGGGCCGATCCTTGCGGTACTGCAATACAAGGCCAACCCGTGACGGACCCGAAGCAAGCTTCTGACAGTCTATCCCCTTGCAAAAATCAGTTTAATATCGAA